>Ga0247611_10001922_pt1 | contig 35542 bp, 31 predicted proteins | sample 177DNAGHGhighgp2_FD_192422 | JGI IMG/M metagenome (GOLD analysis project Ga0247611, IMG submission 192422) | Sheep rumen microbial communities from Palmerston North, Manawatu-Wanganui, New Zealand - 1770 DNA GHGhigh gp2 | ecosystem: Host-associated > Mammals > Digestive system > Stomach > Rumen... | reverse complement strand
CCGGTAATGCCGACCAATTTCAGTTTGCGGCTCGGGTGGCCGTAGAAGGCGTCGGCGAGTTGTCCCAGCGCCACGGAGCTGTCCGCCACCTTGATGTAGCAGACCTGTTCGTCAATGTTCTCGGGGAGCGTTTCGCATACCACGGCGCGGCATCCTTGCGCGATGGCGGCAGGGATGTACTTGTGCCCGTCGGTTTGTGTGCCGCGTTGTGCCACGTAAAGCTGCGTGGCATCTTCCGGTTGCGCGGACACGGCGCGCGAGTCGAACAGGATCTCCGAGATGTTCACCGCCGGATCTCCTGTCAGTTCATACGAGCGCAACGACTTCAGCAGTATATTTAAGGGTTTCATTGTCTTATAAAGGTTTAGGGTTTAGGTTTTTTTGGTTTTTAGTTTGGGGTTTAGAGTTTAGGGGGTTAGGTAAAGGGTGACGGTTTTGGTGTTTTGGTCGAGGGTTTGGGATTTGACGCGTCCTTTCCCGGAGATTTTCGGGGTGTAGCCGGCGCGGATGAGTTCGGTGACGGCGTCGGAGGCCAGCATCCCACGCACGTCGGGCATTTTCTGGAACTGGTTCAACGGCAGAGCCACGGTGGTGACGTGCCGGTTGGTGTCTGTCGCGTCCACACGCAGGTAAGGCGATGGCGTGTCGTAGCTCACGGTGTCGTAGCCTAAGCCGTTCAGCAGCGTGTTGAAGTATTTTTTCCGGATGGGGTAGGTGCGTCCCAGCGGTGTGAACGGGCAGTCGGCGGTGCTGCGCGTGGCGCTGTAGTTCGAGCTGTTCATGATGCTGCGGGCGATGCGCGCGAAGGCATCCACGGCCACGCTGCTCATTTGCGGCACACCGTAGATATAGACGATGACGGTGTATTGCGGCTTGTCCATCGGGAAATATCCGCAGAACGACACGGCGTTGATGTCTTTGCGATAGCAGCGCATCTGTTCGTCCCAGATGTCACGGGTTCCGGTCTTGCCCGCGAACATGCAGTTCTCGTCGCGGTAGCGGTAGGCGGTGCCGTGCTCGCCCCAGACCACCTGCTCCAGGTAGTAACGAGCCTTCCTGACGGTGGAGGAGGAGGCGATGGAGTCCATTAACACCTGCGGCTCGAAACGCTGGACGGTGTCGTACATGTTCGTGACGTAGCGGACAAACAACGGAGCCATCATCTTGCCGTCGTTGGCGATGGCGTTGTAGTAAATCAGAGTGCGTATAATCGGGATGTTGAAGCCCGCGCCGAAACAGGTGGCGTAATAGGTGTTGAAGTCGTTGGTGCCGTCTTTGATGCGGGCGGGCAGCAGGTCGCCGAGTTGGCAGTGTATCGTGTCCAAAAGCCCGAATTTCTTCAGCTGCTCGATGTATTTGGGGAAACCGCGTTTCCCGTAGGTGTCGAAGATCATCTTGGCGATACCGACATTCGAGGAACGTTTGAAAACCTCAAGGGCGGAGACGTCTTGGACGGGGTAGTCGTGGTCGATTTTCGTGTATCTGAGGGTTTTCCCTGATTTCGTGGGGAAATCGAACGTGTTCTTGTAGATGGTGTAGCGGCCTACGGTGTCGTTGGGATTTTTTTCGAGATAAGCCAGCAAGGAGGCCAGTTTGAAGGTGGAGCCGGGCTCGACTTTGGCGTTGAGGGCATATTCCATGCTTTCGGTGTAGTAGGAGGCGTCGGCGGCGGCGCGTCGCAGGTTGGAGATGGCTTTGATTTCACCGGTTTTGGTCTCCATCACGATGGCGCAGCCCCATTCGGCGTTCAACTCCGAAAGCTTCCGCGACAGCTCGTTGTGGACGGCATGCTGTATCTCCAACTTTATTGTTGTATGGATGTTGTGGCCGTCAACGGGGTCCATGCGGTCGCGAAGCGGCACTTTCGCGTGGTTGAGTTCGAGGTATTTTTTACTGCCCTGTACACCCCCGAGGATGTCGTTCATGGAGTGCTCCAGACCGAACTGGCGGTCGGGCGCTTCCACGCCGAGAGTGCGTTTGGCCATCTCGCCGTAAGGGTTGATGCGCACGTTGGCGGACACGTAGTTGAAATGCGGATGCATGGCCGCCACGCGGACGGTGTCGTAGGAAATCTTCAGTTCGACGCCTTGTTTCTTCGCTTTTCTCTTCTCGCGTTTGCTCACCTTCTTGTTTGTCACGGCCGTCATCTTGAAAAGATAGGGGCGGTTTTTGATGAAGGAGGTGTCCGCGCCGGTCACCCACACTCGCTCGTCCCATTCTTTCACGGGGAAAAGGGTGGCGTAGTGTTTGTCTTTCACATTCTTTTTAAAGAAGTTGTAGTAGTAGTTGGCGTCGTATTTCGGGAAGCGGTCTTTGAACTGCGTGTAGAAGTCGTTGGCCAGCTGGCGGAAGATGGTGTCGAAGGCGTTCGGGTTCTTCCTCAGGGTGTCGGCGTATTCTTTGGCGAAGCCTTTTCCGTCGAAGGCCACCTCGAAGACGGTGAAGTTGGCCACCAGCACGCGGCCGTGGTCGTCGTAAATCTCACCGCGGATGGGCCGCAGCGTGTTCTCGCGCACGAAGCAGTAGGTGTCGTCCTTCACGAGGGTGTCCCATCCCGGCACGGTCGTGTCCACGCACTTGTCGGACGTGCCGGAGGCGACGCCGCGCTCCACGATGGAAAGGTAGAGGATTTTGACCAGACAGGCGATGCCGACCAGCATCATCAGCAGATAGACGATGGTCATGCGCCGCAGTGTGGAGGGGGAGACTTCTTTCTTGTTATTTGTTCTCATGTTTCCGCTCCTTTCTCTTGAACCAACGGCGTTTTTCCACCGGTTTCGGGGTCTCTTTCACCGTGAATGTGTGTTTTTCGTCCGTGATGTATCCTCTTTCCTGCATCTTTTGGATGAGGATTTTGTTTTTCTCGTAAGGGATGAACTGGTTGTTCGCTTTCAGTTTGCTGATTTCCGCCTTGTAAACGTTCTCCAGTTCGACGATTTTCTTTTGTTTGACGTGGATGCGTTGCTCGCTGATCACCAAAAGGGTCACCAGCACGGCAAGGAAGAAGAAATAGACGTACCACGGGCGCATTTTCTTCTTCACCAATATTTCGCCTCCGAAAATGTTGGAGAAGAATTCGCCGAAACGGGTGCGTTCGTTCTTCGGATTCTGAGGGTTATGGGAGGTGGTTTCCATGATTGACAGGCGTTATTTTTTCGGCGACGCGCAGTTTGGCGCTGCGGGCGCGGGGGTTAATGGTGATTTCTTCGATATCGGGTTGAATCGCTTTCCTTGTGACGAGTTTGAACGGAGTCTGCGGGTTGCCGTAGAAGTCTTTCTCCACCTCGCCGGCCAAATTCCCCGAGCGCATGAAGTTCTTCACAAGCCGGTCTTCCAGGGAGTGGTAGGCGATGACGACCAGCCGTCCGCCTTCCTTCAGCGCGTCGAGCGATTGCGTGAGGAACGACTCGAGGACGGCCATCTCCTGGTTGACCTCGATGCGGATGGCTTGGAAAATTTTGGAAAGGCTCTTGTTCTCCTTGCCCCGAATCAGGGAAGGTTTCAGTGCCTCGACCAGCTGTCCGGTGGTGGTGATGGGCTGTTCCTCGCGGGCCTTGAGGATACGGCGGGCTAACGTGCGGCCGTCCGACAGTTCGCCATAGCGGTAGAAAATGTCGCTTAAGGCTTTTTCATCATATTGATTTACAATATCTTGCGCTGTTTTTCCAGTTTGCGTGTTCATGCGCATGTCGAGGACACCGTCTTCGCGGTAAGAGAATCCGCGCTCCGGTGTGTCGAACTGGTGGGAGGAGACCCCGAGGTCGGCCAAGATGCCGTCCACCGGGAACGCCTGATGGTATTTCAGGAAGCGGTTGAGGTTCTTGAAGTTGGAAGCCACGAATGTGAACCGCTCGTCCTCAAGGAGTTGCGATTGCGCATCCGAATCCTGGTCGAAAGCGATAAGACGGCCTTGGTCCAGCTTTTCCAGAATGCAACGGGAATGGCCGCCGCCGCCGTAGGTGACATCGACGTAAGTTCCGTTGGGGTTGGTGACTAAATAATCTACTGAAAGCTGGCGGAGCACGGGATTATGATATTCCATCGGCGCCCTCCTTTTCCGCTAAAAAGTGACCGAGGTGCATGTCCTCGTTGAGTTTCTCGAAATCCTCGGGCCGCAGGTCGAACTTTTCGTGGTATTTTTTGCTGTTCCACATTTCGATCTGCCCGTTGTCCAGCAATATGACCAATTCTTTGTCAATGGAATACATCTCCAGCAGGGGTTTGGGGACCACGATGCGGTTCTGTGAGTCGCATTCCAACATGGCGGTGTTGCGCAGGAAGGCGTTTCGGTAGAGTTTCACGCGGGTGAGGTTACGGTCGAGGGAATTCATGTAGTCCACCTGCTTTTGATAGGCTTTCTCCGACCAAAGCATGATGTAATCGCCGAAACCGTGGGTGACATAGAAAGTCTTTCGCTCGTCTTCCGACAGCGAACGCAGAAGAGCCGTGGGCAGCTTCAGCCGTCCGCTCTTCTCTATCGAGACTTCCCAGTATCCGTATCCCGTTGTCATTTTTCTTCCAAAATCATGAAAATTTCAGACGACAAAAATATAATTTTTCCTCAACTAATTTCCATAATCTGAAACTTATTTAACACTTGTTGTTAAAAATCGTTGATAAAATGCTGATTTTCAATGTGGAAGAATATGGAAAAAAGTTATAAACATATTTCAACAATAATGATAAGGCATTGATATTCTGATAATTATAGATTTTTGTTGATAATAATGTTATTGTATTGATTATCAGTATTTTTGATACTTGTGTGGAAGATTAATCTGTAAAATGGGGTGTGTTTGGAGATTTCTGTGGATAAAAATGGAAGCATTTGGAGCGGCGTGGTTGTCAAAATCAACAGTCAACGATTAAATTTGTGGAACTAAGTGGGTTCAAGTTTCCAGGTTTAAAGTTACTTTCTCGCCAGCGAATGCTAAAAGCCAAAAGCAAAAAAATGTATCTTTGCGGTTTGAAAAGAAAGAGTATAATGGCGAAGCAAAAGGAGAAAGAATACCCTGACAATTACCGCGAGACGGCCGTGCTGATAGCGGTTTCCACGCCCGATGTGGCGGAGGCGAAGACGTTGGAGTACCTCGACGAGCTGGCCTTTCTGGTGGAGACCGCCGGTGGTCAGTGCGTGAAGATGTTCACCCAGAATCTTGCGCATCCTGACACACGCACCTATTTCGGCTCCGGCAAGATCCGCGAGGTGGCCGACTACGTGCATGAGAACGACATCGACATGGTGGTCGTCGATGACGAGTTGCCGCCGTCGCAACAGCGTAATATTGAGGAACTTATGCGCTGCAAGGTGATGGACCGCACGCACCTTATCCTCGACATCTTCGCCAAGCACGCGCAGACGGCCCACGCCAAGACGCAGGTCGAGCTGGCGCAGTACAAATATCTGCTCCCGCGCCTCACGGGCATGTGGACGCACTTGGAAAAACAGCGCGGCGGTATCGGTATGCGCGGTCCCGGTGAGAAGGAAATCGAGACCGACCGCCGTATTATCCGTGACCGTATCTCATTGTTGGAAAAGCGGTTGAGGGAAATCGACAAGCAGAAGAAGACCCAGCGCGGACATCGTGAACAGTTCGTCCGCGTCGCGCTCGTAGGGTACACCAACGTCGGCAAATCGACCATCATGAACCTGCTCAGCAATTCCGAGGTGCTTGTGGAGAACAAGCTCTTCGCCACCTTGGACACCACCGTGCGCAAGGTCGTGTTCCAAAATCTTCCATTTTTGCTTTCCGACACCGTGGGATTCATCCGCAAACTGCCGCACGGACTCGTGGAGTCGTTCAAGTCCACCCTCGACGAGGTCCGCGAGACGCACCTGCTGCTGCACGTCGTCGATATCAGTCACCCTGACTTCGAGGAGCAGATCCAGACGGTGCAGAAAACGTTAGAGGAAATCGACTGTGCAGGAAAGCCTACCGTTATCATTTTCAACAAGATAGACCAGTATTCGTGGGTGGAGAAGGCCGAGGACGACCTCACGCCCAAGACTAAGGAGAATGTCACATTGGAGGAGCTGAAGGCCACGTGGATGGCCAAACTCGGCCCGAACACGCTTTTCATTTCCGCCAAGACGAAGGAAAATGTCAACGAGATGAAGGATTTTCTGTATGAAGAGATCAAGAAGTTGCATATACAGATTTATCCGTACAATAACTTTTTGTATTGAGGGAGTAGGGAATAGGGAGTAGGGAGTAGGGAATAGGGAATAGGGAGTAGAAAGTGGGGAATAGTGGAGAAATTTTAATTCAAAATAATATATATAGTATGAAAAGAGCGATTATCAGCGTAAGCAACAAGGAAGGTGTGGTGCCTTTCGCGCAGGAGCTTGTGAAATTGGGTTTTGAAATCATTTCCACCGGCGGCACCCGCAAGGCGTTGGAGGCCGCGGGCGTGAAGACCATCGGCATCAGCGAGGTGACGGGATTCCCGGAAATCATGGACGGCCGGGTGAAAACCCTGCATCCGAAGGTGCACGGCGGACTGCTCTCCGTGCGCACGAACCCCGAGCATGTCAAGGAGATGGAAACCAACGGCATCGCCCCCATCGACATGGTGGTGGTGAACCTTTACCCGTTCAAACAGACCATCGAGAAAGAGGGTACCACGTTTGAGGATGCCATCGAGAACATCGACATCGGCGGTCCCTCCATGTTGCGCAGCGCGGCCAAGAACCATGCTTTCGTGACCGTGGTCGTCGATAACGCCGACTATGCCACAGTGCTGGAGGAATTGAAGGCCCATGGCGACACCACCTTGGAGACGCGCCGCCGTCTGGCCGCCAAGGTGTTCCGCCACACCGCCGCCTACGATACATACATTTCCACCTATCTGACTGAGAAAGTCGGTGAGAAAGAACCTGAGAATCTGACGCTTACATTTACGAAGAAGCAGTCGTTGCGCTACGGCGAGAACCCGCACCAGGAGGCCGCTTTCTATGCCGGCAAGAAGCAGGGCTATTCGATGGCTTGGGCGGAACAACTTCATGGTAAAGAACTGTCATACAATAACATACAAGATGCGGATGCCGCATTGCAGATTCTGCGCGAGTTCGACAGCCCGACGATGGTGGCTGTGAAGCACAAGAATCCCTGCGGCGTGGGCATCGGCGAGACCGCCCTGGAGGCGTGGACCCGCGCTTACGAGGCCGACAGCGTCTCTATCTTCGGCGGCATCGTGGCTTCCAACCGCGAAATCGACCTGCCGACGGCTGAGGCGATGAAGCCCGTTTTCCTCGAAATCATCCTCGCTCCTTCGTTCACGCAGGAGGCCTTCGACCACCTTTCCACCAAGAAGAACATCCGGCTGATGACGTTCAGCACCGACAAAGCCAACGCCGACGAGCGCATGTTCGTCAGTGTGGCGGGCGGCATGCTCAGTCAGTCGATCGACCGCAAGCGCTTTGAGGACTACGAGATCAATGTGGTGACCGAAAAGGCCCCGACGGCGGAGGAGATGGAGAACCTGAAGTTGGCGATGACCATCTGCAAGCATGTGCGCTCCAACGCCATCACGGTGGCCTGCGACGGCCGGATCGCCGGTGTCGGTGCGGGACAGATGAACCGTGTGGGTGCCGCGCATATCGCTTTGGAAGAAGCTAAGGAAAAGGGACTTACCGCCAATCTGTGTCTCGCCAGCGATGCCTTCTTCCCCTTCGACGACGTGGTGAAGATGGCCAAGGAGTACGGCGTCACCGCCATCATCCAACCTGGCGGCAGCGTCCGCGACGAGGATTCTATCAAAGCCTGCAACGAATTCGGGATCGCGATGGTGTTCACGGGAGTGCGGCACTTTAGGCACTGAGGTTGGCTTTTGGCTGTTAGCTTTTGGCTTTTGGCTGTTAGCTGTTAGCTGTTAGCTGTTAGCTTTTGGCTGTTGCCGTTTAATGACACTGATGAGCTCGTTGATTTGTTTTTCAATGAGATGTAGCTGAGATAGAAGCATGTCGAATGTTTCGTTACTGATATATTCCAAATTATATGCTATCTGTAATTGTGTCTCGACCTCAAAAGCAGAACCCAGGCTGATGTTTAAAAAATGAATAAATTCTTTTTCTGAATCTCTGGCGGCTCCCTCTGCGATATTGGATGGAATGGATACTGACGCTCTTCTCAATTGATCACTTAAGCCATATCTCTCGAAAGAAGGAAAGTTGTTAACTATTTTGTAGATTTGTGTAGTGAATGATATGGATTCGGTCCAAATTTTGTAATTTCTAAAGTTTCTCATTTTTTAATGGTTAATAGTTAAAATTGTAAATTACGGTATAAAAAGTTTTGCAAAAATACAAAATTTTTTCAAGCAATTGGCAGGAAACAGCTAATAGCTAACAGCCAATAGCTAACAGCCAATCATTAAAGAACATACAAACATGAACGAACCCATCAACCCCCAAATAGAACCAACCTGGAAGCAAGTCCTCTGGGATCAGTTTCAGGCGCCGTATTTCGCGGAATTGAAAGCCTTTTTGGTAGAAGAAAAGAAGCATTATGTGGTGTTCCCGCCGGGACCGAAGATTTTCAACGCGTTCAACTCGACGCCGTTCGACAAGGTGAAGGTGGTGATCATCGGGCAGGACCCGTACCATGGGGAAGGGCAGGCGCACGGCCTGTGTTTCTCGGTGCAGGACGGGGTGCCGATCCCGAAGTCGCTGCAGAACATCTTCAAGGAGTTGGTCGCGGATGTGGGGTTTGTGCCGCCGAGAAGCGGGAATCTGCAGTCGTGGGCCAACCAAGGGGTGCTGTTGCTCAACGCGACGCTCACGGTGCGGGCGCATCAGGCGGGCTCGCACCAGCGGCACGGCTGGGAGACCTTCACTGACTGCGCCATCCAGCGGCTGTCGGAGCAGCGTGAGGGGCTCGTCTTCCTGCTTTGGGGCAACTACGCCATCGAGAAGCAGCGGCTCATCGACACCCGCAAGCATTACGTGTTCACTGCGCCGCACCCGTCGCCGCTCTCCGCCTCCCGCGGTTTCTTCGGCTGCCGGCATTTCTCAAAAACAAACGAAATCTTGATGTCGATGGGAAAAACGCCTATCAATTGGCAGCTTTAGCTTTTGGCTTTTGGCTGTTGGCTGTTAGCTGTTGGCTTTGGCTCTAAAACTTGAACGTCCACATCACCGACGGGATGATGGGGAAGAGGCTCATTTGGTAGGCGTGGTTCTGCATGGAGAAACTCGTCAGGTCGCCGTTTTCGGTGTTGACGGAGGTCTCGAAGAAAACGAGGAACGGGTTTTTGCGGTTATAGACGTTGTAAATGGAAAAGTTCAGCCCTGTTTCGAACTTGGCGGTCTTCTTGATGGTCCAGTCCACCGCGAGGTCCAGCCGATGATACGGGTTCACGCGGTACTCGTTGCGTCCGCTGTATTCCGTCACCACCGATCCCATGTAGAGATAGTAGCCGAGCGGCACCGTCATGGTGTTGCCGGACTGAAACACCCACAACGCTGAGACACTCAACTTGTTACGCAGAATCTCGTATGTCAGGCTGATGGAAACGTCGTGTCGGCGGTCGTATTTTGCCCAATAGGGTTTCCCGCCGTTGAGGTCGTCGAATTGCCTCCGCGTGAAACCGAGCGTGTAGCCGATGAAGCCCGTGAACCGTCCTTTCGCCTTCTTGACGTAGAACTCCGCACCTGCCGACCAACCTTTCCCGAAGACGTACAGTTGGTCGGGGTTGATGGTGAAAACGCTGAAGTCCAGTCCGTCCCGATACTCGGCAAGATTATACATCTGCTTGTAATACAGGTCGATATAAGTCTCGAACATATCGTGGTGGAAATTCTTGAAAACCCCTAAGGAGTATTGGAGCACCGTCTGCGGTTTTAGCAGGTCGGTGGAGGGCATCCAGACATCGGTAGGCAGCGAGATGTTGGCGATGGAAATCTGGTGCATGAACTGATAATTCAATGTGGCAGAGGCTTTTATGGATGTCGTGGAGTCGATAAGCCAGCGCACGTAAAGACGTGGTTCGGCTCTGTTGTACTGGTTGACAGAAGCGGCCGGCTTGTAGAGGATGGAGTCGCAAACATGACCTAATTCGTCGAGCACATAGCGGGTGAAAGGGCCGAGATGTTGGAAGTTGGTGTATCGTACCCCGATGTTGAGTTTCCAGTGCTTGGAGATGTCCCATTCGTCGTGGGCGTAAATGGCCAGTTCGTTGCCGATGTAGTGCTGTACCGGCGGCAGGGAGAAACTGTTTCCCACGCCGGCTTCAACAGCGTATTGTCCTGGGATACAGTCGTGTACGATGTCGTGAATGCCGAAACGAATGTTGTGTTTCGGGGTGGGGATCCAGGTGAGCTCGCTCTTCAGACTGTAGTCGCGCACGCCGGAGGTCAGCTCCAGAGAGTAGGGGTCGATGCGCATTTCCGTGCCGAAGTTGTAGTAGCTGAAAGTGGCGGAGGTGTTGAGGAACATGCGGTTGCCGATGAGGTAGTTCCATCGCGCCGAAGCCGCGGCGTTGCCCCACTGGAAGGTCATTTTCGTCTGCTGCGAGCTGGATTTGAACCCATAGACGTCGTTGCCGTAGTAGGCGCCGAAGTAAAGCCGGTGCTTGGGGTTGATGACGATGTTGAACTTGGCGTTGACATCGTAGAAGTAGAAGTTGGTGCCCTTCATCGGCGAGGTTTTCTTCAGGAACGGCTGGATGAGCACGTCGGCGTAGGTGCGGCGGGCGGAAATGAGGAACGAGGCGCGGTTTTTCTTGATGGGGCCTTGCACGGTGAGGTGCGAGAATACGAGCCCGAGGCCCCCGTCCACCTCATATTTCTTGAGATTGCCCTCCTTCTGATAGACGTTCAGGATGGAGGCCGCGCGACCGCCGAAGTAGGCGGGCATGCCGGATTTGACAAGGTCGATGCTTTTCACGGCGTCGGCGTTGAAGATGGAGAAGAAACCGAAGAGATGGTCGGCGTTGTAGATGGTGGCCTCGTCTAGGAGGATGAGGTTCTGGTCGGTGCCGCTGCCGCGCACGTAGAAGCCGGAGTTGCCTTCGCCGGACGCCTGCACGCCGGGCAGCAGCTGTACGGACTTGATGACGTCGGCCTCGCCCATCAGCGCGGGCAGCGCCTTGATGGTCTCGATGCTCATCTCCATGCGGCCCACGTCGCCGCTGCTGACGTTGGCGTTGCCGCGCTCGCCCCGGATCACCACCTCCTCGCCCATGAACGCCGTCGGCTCCAACTCGAACTTCCGTGTGACATTCTTGCTGAGGACAATGGTGTCTTCTATTGTCTTGAAACTCATGTAGCTGACCTTCAGGACATACTTGCCGGGCAGCACCGAAACGGAGTAGTATCCGGCCTGGTTGGTGACACAGCCTTGCACGTTCGAGGGAGCTTTGACGTCGGATAGGATCACATAGGCGCCCAACAGCGACTCCCCGTTGGAAGCGTCGGTCACGGTGCCCGACAGGGTCACACGCGATCCTTGCGCGAGAGCCGTGCCGCACAGTGCCATGAGTAGCAGTAGTATGTATGTTCGTTTCATCAGTTCGTATTCTTGATGCGTAGCTGGCTGAAGGTGACGCCGGTGACGATGACCAGGATGCCCCAGAATTTGATTGGGGTGAACGATTCCTGGCCGATGGCGGAGGCGGCGAGGAGGGTCACGATGGGGATGAGGTTGGTGAAGACGCTTGTCTTGCTGACCGTCAGTTGTTTGACGGAGTAGGAGTAGAGCATGTAGGCACCGGCGGAGCAGAGCAGGGCGAGACAGACCAGGCTGAGGATCGCGCTGGCGTCCCAGGTCAGGGCGGGCCACTGCTTGATGTCGAAAAACAGGATAAAGGGGATGTAGAACGGGATGGCGATGAAGTTCTGCCAGGTGGTCACCGAGGCGGGGCTGTACTTCCGGAGCAGGCGGGTGAGCTGCACGCTGTAGCCGGCGGCGGCCAGCACGGCGAGGCTGAGCAGCAACGTGCCCTTCAGGCTGAACACGATCTGGCCGTTCGGGCTCATGGTCAGCATCAGCACACCACCCACCGAAACGAGCGTGCCGACGACAAACTCCCAGCGGATGGGCGTGTGCTCGGCGAAATACATGGTGATGGAAATCACGATGGGGATCAACGCGATGATGACGGCGGCGTAGCTGGCGTCCACGTACTTCAGCCCGAAATCCTCCCCGATGAAATAGAGGAACGGCTCGAAGAAAGCCAGCAGCAGAAAATGCTTGAAATCGGCGCGTTCGATCTTCTGCAACTTTTTGCTGCATTTGAGCAGCGTGATGAACACCGCCGAGGCCAATACAAGGCGGATGAACACGATGGTGAACACCGGGAAGTTGTTGTTTAACAACTGTTTGATCCATACAAAACTGAACCCCCAAAAGAGCATGGCGAGCAAAATGGAAAGGTATCCTAAACCTTTTTCTTGAGTGTCTTTTTTCATGGCGGCAAAAAATCCGAAAAATTTTTGAAACTTGCAATATTATTATGCTCTAATCGTTATAAGAAAACTAATTTTTTTATATGAATAAATATATATACTTGATAGTAAGCGTAATAGCGGTAACAATTTTTTTCAATTCCTGCAAAAAGCCGGATCTCACCCCGGTGTATATTCATGTCACCCCGGAAGATTTTGAAAACTGCATCGATGTCAGCAACTTCAACGAGACCCATGACCAGAACTTCGACCAGGAGCAGCTGGCGGCGCTCACAAGGCACAAATTCACGCATGTCAACGTGTATGTGAACAACAAGAACATAGGTTGTTGGGAACTGCCCTGCAAAGTGCCGGTGCTGGACGTCAACAGCAACGACTCCAGCACGCTGATTCTGTTGCCCGCATTCCCGCTGACGGGCATGGGCAACACCATCATGGGTTACCCGTTCCTGAACATCTGCCGGCAAAAAGTCATCCTGCAGAAGGGCACCACCTACGAGGTGTCGCAGAATCCGCCCAAATATGTCTATAGCGAATATGCCCGGGTTCCCTACTTCGAAACCTTTTCCAACAGTACCTCGTTCACTGCGAGTTACCCCGACCGAACCCCGTTGACCTTCCTGCCGGTGTCTGTTGACGGCAAGAATGTGGGGGAAATTGTCATGAACGATGCCTCCAGCCAGAGTTTCGACGTTTCTTCAACACCCTTCGTCGCTCCCGTGGGCAGTTACCGCGTGATGCTGGAGGTCCGCTATCGCTCCGACTGCAACATCGATGTCTCCATGAAGATGGCCACGGCCTACAACCCCCACAAGGCATACTCTGTCGGCGGGATTTTCAAGTCGCCCGACGAGTGGAAGACCATCCATTTCGACCTGACGCCCACCATCAACGGTTACCATAGTGGCGCCGGCAGTGCGACCGAGGTGACCCTTGTGCTTTCGGGCGCCGGTGACAAGGGCACGGAGTCCCGGGTGGACATTGACGATATCAAAGTGATTTACATCCGAACGGCATAATTTTTCGGCATGAACAAAACCAAACTGACCTGTATTTATCTGTTTTTCGATGTGATGGCCGCCATCCTCACATGGGTGGGGCTTTTCATGTACCGCAAACACGTGGGAGAGTCGGCGGATTTCGCCACCATTGTAGCCGCCCTCCGCTCCGATTCCAAATTCTGGCTCGGAATGCTCCTTTTCCCGCTGTATTGGTTGGTTATCCACGCTTTTTTCGGCTATTACAACAAAATCATGCGCAAGTCGAGGCTTGACGAGCTGATGACCACCATCGGCGTGACGCTCTTCGGTTGCCTGTTGTTTTTCTTTGTCTTCATACTCGATGATATCGTCACCTCGCCCAACGACTACCTGAAATACCTGCTTTTCCTCTTCTTTTCGCAATTCCTGCTGACGTACATCCCGCGCTTGTGTATCACTTCGTATGTCAACAACCGCATCCACGACGGCAAAATAGGGTTCAACACCATCATTGTCGGGCACGACGAGATGGCGTTGAAGGCATACGAGACCGTGCGGAAGCAGAGCAAACGGTCGGGACACTTTTTCATCGGATACATTCGTGTCGATGAGCAGAAAACCGATATGATGGAGGGAAAACTTCCCTGTGTCGGAAATATTGACGATATGGGACAGGTGGTTGAAGACCAGCATGTTGAGGAGATTGTCGTGGCGTTGCACAACGGTCAGCGGAAATACCTCCAGCAGGTGTTGGCGCTCGTGCGGCGCAACCATAACCTCACCGTCAGTCTGGTGCCGCAGGAGCATGACGTGCTGTTGGGGTCGGTCAAGACCTCTTCCGTGCTTGACGAGCCTATGATCTCCATCTCGCCGGAATACTTGCCCACTTGGCAACGGTTCGTGAAGCGCGGCTGCGACATCGTGCTTTCCGCATTGGCCATCGTCTTGCTCACGCCGCTCTACATCTGTCTGGCTATCGGGGTGAAACGGTCGTCCCCCGGACCGGTGTTTTACAAGCAAGAACGTATCGGTCATTTAGGCAAGCCGTTCAATATCATCAAGTTCCGCTCCATGTGCGAGAATGCCGAGGCGGACGGGCCGATGCTTTCCTCGCAGCACGACAGTCGCATCACCCCGTTCGGGAAGTTCATGCGGCAGTACCGTTTGGACGAGACCCCGCAGTTTTTCAACGTGCTGCGCGGCGACATGTCGTTGGTGGGCCCGCGTCCCGAACGTCAGTACTATATCGACCAAATCATGGAGCGTGCCCCTTACTACCAGCTGCTGCTCGGCATCAAGCCCGGCATCACCTCTTGGGGGCAGGTGCGCTTCGGCTATGCCGAAAATGTCGATGAAATGGTGGAACGCCTTCGCTGGGACATTCTTTACATCGAGAACATGTCCGTGCAGATGGACATCAAGATTCTGATCTACACGGTGCTGATTATCCTCAAACGCGAAGGGAAGTAGCTGTTGGCTGTTAGCTGTTAGCTGTTGGCTGTTAGCTTTTGGCTTTTGGCTGTTAGCTGTTGGCTTTTAGTTTGAAAGGGAACTCGGCTATTACAAAAAAAATGTATTTTTGCGCACCGAATCGAAAACGTAATTTTACCCGTATATGGAATATAATACCAAGCGTAACAAACTTATTATCAGAGAATACGGCAGAAATATCCAAAAACTTGTGGAGGATTGTGTGAAAATCGAGGATCGCAAGGAACGCACGCGTACGGCATACGCCATTGTACGTATCATGAGCGATGTGGTCAACTCCAAGGAAAATAGCAACGAGACCAACCGCAATAATGAGGATTTCTGGAATAAATTGTGGGACCATCTCTTCATCATGTCTGATTATCAACTGGATGTGGACTCTCCATTCCCGAAACCTGTTCCGGACACTTCTGAGCGGGAATTCATCAAGCCGTCTTACAATAATAAGAATAAGGTACGGTTCCGCACCTATGGCGTGAATATGCAGAATCTCATCCGCAAGGTGTCTGAATATCCGGAGAATGTACGGCAACAGTATGCGCCTTCGTTGGCCAACTATCTGAAAATGATGTATTTGACATATAACCGGAATTCTGTCAACGACCAATTGATCCGTCATCAGCTGTCGGAACTTTCGAACGAAAAAATCAACCTGCCCGAAGATTTCAACTTTGTGAACACCAAGGAGTTGCTGAATCTTGTCAACTCCAACCAAGCCTTCTATGTGGCGCCTCAGTCCGGCACTAAGAAGAAGAAAAAGAAGAAAAAGAAGAAAAACAACAATGCCGCTTCCGTATGAATATAGTCGATGTACAACAAGTCACGAAATTCTACTCGAATTTCGCTGCGCTTGACGATGTTTCGCTTTCCATTCCTCAAGGTTGCGTTTTCGGTCTGTTGGGTCCCAACGGCGCCGGGAAAACGACCTTGATTCGTATTTTGATGCGCATTTCCTATCCCGACAAGGGAGGGATTCTCTTCAAGGGCCATCCGTTGAAGGATTCCGATATTTACGATATGGGGTATCTGCCGGAGGAGCGCGGTCTTTACAAGAAGATGAAGACGGGTGAGCAGGCTATGTATCTTGCTCAGCTGAAGGGACTTGAAAAGCAGGAAGCGTACAAACGTCTGCGCGAGAAGTTCGAACAGTTCAACATCATGGAGTGGTGGAACAAACCGGTGGAGGAACTCTCCAAAGGAATGCAGCAGAAGGTGCAGTTCGTCACCACCATTCTGCACAAGCCTTCTTTCCTGATCCTCGACGAGCCGTTCAGCGGTTTCGACCCCATCAACGCCAACTTGCTGAAAGACGAGATTCTGAAACTCAAGCGTGAGGGCACGACCGTCGTGCTTTCCACGCACAACATGGCCTCTGTGGAGGAGATATGCGACAACATTGCGTTGATCAACCGTTCCCGGAAGATCCTGGAAGGGGATATCTTCGAGGTGAAAAACCGTTTCAAGAAGCATCTTTTCTCCATTGAAATCCCTTGTGGTTCTGAGGATTTCGAGCGTGAACTCCAGGAACAGCAGTTCGAATGCTGCTCGCAACAGTCCAACGACTACTTCACCCGTCTCGAAGTCAGGATTCCGGAAAACCGCTCGTCCAACGATTTGCTGAATTTCTTCATGCAACGCACTGAAATCCATTCTTTTAATGAAATTTTACCCACCATGAACGAGATTTTCATCGAGCAGGTGGAGAAAGCCAACCAACAGCATAGCCATGAGGAATAAGACCTTTTTGATCATTTCGCGCGAATATTTGACGCGCATCCAGAAGAAGTCCTTCATCATCATCACCATTCTGATGCCCATCCTGCTGGTGGCCATGATCGTGCTGCCCGTGCTGTTGATCACCATCAGCGAGAAAAAGCAGTTTTCCAAAATCTTGGTGGTCGATGAAAGCGAGATTTTCATCAATAATTTCAAAGACAATACCCATTATGCCTTCAGTTACCGCTCCGGCGACATCGAACAGATCAAAAAGGAGGCCTTCGACCAGGAGTACGATGTGGTGCTGCAGATTCTGGACAACTCGCAAGCGGTGAAATCCAACATTTATTATAAGAAGAATTTGCCGTCCGGGTTGCAGTCGGAGGTGGAAAAACAGATGGACGACATCTTCTTCAACCAGTTGCTGAAAGATTCCCTTCACATCGACCCGGTTCGTTTCGAAAACATGCAGAATTTGGCGAAATCGGAATCGGTAACCATCCAGATCACCGACAAGGGGGAGGAAAAGGAGCATGATGCGGAGGTGAATCAGATTTTCGGCATGATGTGCGGTATCATCATCTACTTCATCATCATCATGTTCGCCAGCCAGGTGCTGCGCGGCGTGTTGGAGGAGAAGTCGAACCGCATCGTGGAGGTGCTTATTTCCTCGGTGAAGCCGACGCAGCTGCTTATCGGCAAAATCGTGGGCATTGCCTTGGTGGGACTTACACAGCTGGTCATCTGGATTGCCCTTTCCGTTGCTATCCTCGGCGGCATCCAGCTGGCGGCTCCCAATCTGTTCGCCCCCGACACGGTGGAGACGTTGGCGGAGACTCCCGGGGTCAACGTGCCCAACACGGCGCCCGTAGATGTCGCGCCGGACAACATCTTCGAGATGATCCAGAACTACTTCTCCGTTTCTTTCGGGACCATCATCCTCTCGTTCATCTTCTTCTTTGTCGTGGGTTACCTGATTTATTCGACCCTTTACGCGGCGACGGGCTCGGTGGTGGACAGCGAAAGCGACTCGCAGCAATACACGATGCCGATCACCATCCCGCTGATCCTGGCCATCGTGTTCGTGCCGACCATCTCCACCAACCCCGACGGTGCAATGGCCTTTTGGCTTTCCATGATTCCGCTCACTTCGCCCATTGCCATGATGGTGCGGCTTCCCTCCGGCGTCCAAGCCTGGGAGTTGATTCTCTCGATGGGACTTGCGCTCGCCTTCCTCGTGTTCTGCATCTGGTTCGCGGCCAAAGTCTATCGTATCGGCATCATGACCTACGGCAAGAAACCCTCGTGGGGTACGATTTTCAAGTGGCTGCGGGAATGACGGCTGTTGGCTTTTAGCTTTTCGCTTGCGAGACATTGACACCTTAAAACTTAAACTATAACTTAGACTATAACTTAAACTTAGACTATAACTTAAACTTAGACTATAACTTAAACTTAGACTTAAACTTAGACTTAGACTTAAACTTAAACTTAGACAATGACTATTAACGATGACCTTGAACTATAAACCTTAAACCTTAAACCCTAAACTATAAACCCTAAACTATAAACCCTAAACCTTAAACCTTAAACTCAACAAGCAATGGCTAACGAACAACGAGGGTTCACCTCGAACATAGGAGCGATTTTGGCGGCGGCAGGTGGTGCCGTCGGATTAGGCAATATTTGGCGTTACCCGTATATGTTAGGACAGAACGGGGGCGGGGCGTTTCTGCTCGTCAACCTGTTCTTCGTGCTGATGATCGGCATCCCGCTGATGATGACGGAGTTTGTCATCGGACGGCGCACGCAAAGCAACGTGGTCGGCGCGTATAAGAAGTTGGAACGGAAGAAGGGATGGGCTGCAATCGGCTATTTCAGCATACTGGGAGCCGTCCTCATCTATGCCTTCTACAGCGTGGTGGCCGGCTGGACACTCAACTATATCGTCATGGCCTGTACCAACCAGCTGTCAGGGCTCACCCCCAATGAAGTTGCCGACGCTTTCGCCTCCTTCACCTCGCACTCTTTCTGGCCAGTGCTTTTCCAGTTGGCATTTCTGGCCCTGACCGCACTGGTGATTTCCTTCGGCGTACAGAAAGGCATCGAGAAGATTTCCAAGATTCTGATGCCGGTACTCTTCTTCTTACTGTTGCTGATGGTTTTCCGTTCATTGACGTTGCCAGGCGCGAAAGAGGGGCTGCAGTTCCTCTTCAAGCCCGATTTCAGCAAACTTACCGGTGCGGGCGTGTTGGGCGCGTTGGGACAGTCGTTCTTCTCGCTCAGCCTCGGCATGGGCGCGATGGTGACCTACGGTTCTTACATCCGCAAGGAGGATTCGCTGTTCAAGACGAGCTTGTGGATTTCCGTGTGCGACCTCTTGGTGGCGATATTGGCGGGAGTGGTGATTTTCCCGGCGGTCTTCTCCTTCGGCATGGACCCCGCCGCCGGCCCGCAACTCGTCTATGTGGTGCTGCCCAACGTTTTCAACAGTATGCCGATGGGGGCCTTGTTCGCCGCCATCTTCTTCGTGCTGTTAGGCATTGCCGCGCTCACCTCCACCATTTCCCTGCAGGAAATCATCGTGGCCTTCTCCGTGGAAGAACTCCACTGGAGCCGCCGCAAAAGCTCGATCATCAGCATGATCAGCATCTTTGTCATCGGCATATTCTGCACCCTGTCGTTCGGCCCCATCAAGCACTGGACCCTTTTCGACCGCACCATCTTCGACCTCTTCGACCTCGTCACCGCCTCCTATCTGATGCCTATCGGTGCGCTGGCGACGACCATTTTCCTCGGCTGGTTCTACCCGAAAGTCGAAGTCAAGGACGAAATCACCAACGGCGGCGCGCTGAAAGGGAGGCTTTTCGAACTGTATTACTTCATCCTGCGCTTCGTCGCTCCGCTCGCCCTGATTGTAATTTTAGTGTCGGGAATCATAGGGTAATGCAGAATGTAGAATGCTGTACCGACCTTCTAACCTTCTAACCTTCTAACCTTCTAACCTTCTAACCTTCTAACCCTCCGCACAGACATCCTGCATCACCAGTCCGGCGAGAGTGAAGCCGAAGATGGCGGTGATGTGGGAGGTGGTGCCGTTGATTTGTGCCTTGGAGGAGCACCATTCGTGGTTGATGAGGTCGGGGTTGCCTGCTGCGATGATGGCTTTCGGGCAGAGGCAGGCGCTGGTGCCGCAGGTCGTCACGGTGCCTTTGTTGGGCAGCACTTCGGGAGAATAGACGCATTGGAACTTTTTGCGCGGGTACTCGCCTATCCGTTTGAACCGTTTACGCAGGGCACGCGCCAGCGGGCATCCCTGCACTTTCCAGAACTCGGTCACCGACACCTTGGTGGGGTCCATCTTGAGGGCGGCGCCCATGGCGGAGTAGAACTTGCCCGGGCATTCGGTGGCGTGCAGGATCAGCCGTGCCTTGTGCTCCAAGCTGTCGATGGCGTCGATGATGTAGTCGTAGGTTTCCAGATGGAATTGCGCGGCGTTCTCGGCGGAGTAGATTTCCTGGATGGCGTTGATTTCCGCCTGCGGGTTGATGTCGAGCAGCCGTTCCTTGAGCGTTTCGACCTTGACCTGTCCCACCGTCTTGGTGGTGGCCTGGAGTTGTCGGTTGACGTTGGTGACGCACACGCGGTCGCTATCGACGATGGTGAGGTGGCGGATGCCGTTGCGCACCAAGCTCTCGGCGCACCAGCTCCCGACGCCGCCCACGCCGAAGACGATGACTCGTTGGTTGGCGATGCGTTCCATCGCTGTCTCCCCGACGAGCAGGGTCATGCGGTTGAATATGGCGTTTTCTATGCCCATGCGATTTCGCGGACTCCTCTGTTTGCCGAACAATGGCCGCAGCGCCCGCCATGCGGAGTCCGTTGAACATGACCGGCCTGCAATCGCCGCGCAAAAATAACATAATTTTCGATAATCGCGGATGGGTGCGTGAATGGGTTGTGGCGGGTTCGTTCCGTCATTCCCATGAACCCCGTTAGGGGTTCAATGTCTGTGGCCCGGTGCGGTTCCCCACGATGTTCCGCAGAACCCCGTCAGGGGTTCCATGCCTGTAGGGATTCCATCAATATTTTTAAAATGTCATAAAACAAAACAACACAGTATATTGCAAATAATATTTACAATTAATTGTAAACAAGTATTTGATTATCAATGTATTATAAAATTTTGTATTTTTGCGGAGAATTAAAAAAATAAAAATTATGGCAAATACGTATTCTCAAATTTACCACCATTACATTTTCGCTGTACAGCACAGACAATGTCTTATCCAGCCCGACTGGAAGGAAGAATTGTACAAATACATGACGGGGTGCATCACCAATCACGGATGCAAGCTGTTGAGCATTGGCGGAGTTGCAGATCATATCCATATTTTGACGGGTATGAACCCAGATGTTTCTTGTGCCACGTTGATGGCTGATGTGAAACGTAGCTCTACCTTGTGGATTAACAAGAAATTCTATCGTCCAGGTTGGTTTTCCTGGCAGAACGGGTACGGGGTTTTCAGCTACGCCAGATCCGCCATCGCGAATGTGGCGAGATATATCGAGAATCAGGTCCGGCATCACAAAAAGAAGACATTCCAGGAGGAATATGTCAAAATCCTAAATGATTTTGGCGTTGAATACGACGAACGGTACATTTTTCATCCCGTGTTGTGATCACCGGTGCTACGGATATGCAACCCCTAACGGGGTTGTGCGGGCGCGCCGACACGGATCCCGCTACAGATATGGATCCCCTACGGGGATGAGGGCGGGTTCATTCGCCGGAACCGTTGCCACGGATATGGGTTTCCCTACGGGGATGACGATGGGTTCGTTCCGTCATTCCCATGAACCCCGTTAGGGGTTCAATGTCTGTAGCCCGGTGCGGTTCCCCACGATGTTCCGCAGAACCCCGTAGGGGTTCCATCACCATTTCCCCACCACGCACGCCACCCCCGCCACGAAGAACGGCAGCAGGAAGAAGATTACAGCGTAGCCGAGGGCGTTGCCCACGCGGTTGTCGAAAAGTTGCACCCGCGATTTGGTCCAGAAGAATTTCGGGGGAACGTCTAACGCCCAGTTCGTGAAACCGAGGAAGAACCCCGCGAGCGCGAGCCCGCCCGTGAGGACATATAACGTGCGTCCCGCGATGTCGTTGTAGGCGAGTTCCGACAACAGCACCAGCAGCCCGACGAGGTTTGTGAGCGGAACGGAATGCTGGAGGGGTTAGGTGAGAGTAGACCATTGAAGGATTCTTTGCAGAAGGGTCCAACATTCATCTTGATGTCCCATATGTTTAGGATAACGTACAAAGTATCTGTATTTTTTTACATCAGTGTTTTTTATGTCAATTAAACTAATTTTATTTTTGAAATTTTCGATGAATTTAAAACGATCATCTTTGGATTGTAGCTTATCATACATATAGGCACCAAAACCATATACGGCAAGCCAACCTATTTCATTTTGCAAATTAGTATCATCTTTATAAGCACAATCGTAGACAGGTTGCCAAAAATCATAATTTTTAGATTTCAGATAATCAAGATAAGTTAAAGTGTATAATTCTGCTATTGCCTCTTCGATTTCTCGAATATATTTATGTTTTTTCCCCTTTGAAATGTGAAAATAAGCATGAGAAAATTCATGAAGATAGGTTTTGCATATATAAATGTGTTTTTTTAGTCCATCAATTGTGTTGTTTTTTCCCCTACAGGATAATTCTATGTTTTTCTCATAAAGAGTAATTATTTTCTTATCAGAATTATAGTCTCCGACAGGAAAGTGTGGTCGTATCCAGACCACTTTGCCTTTGTCGTTCGTGGTTCTCTCCAATTCTTTCAATGGATTGTAATCTTTGTCTTCTTTTTTATCTTGTAGATCCTTTGTTTTTTTTATTACGTCGTCAACAATAGTTTTAGGGACTATTTCGTAAACAACATGTTTTTTGTGTGAAAACAAATAATAACCTCCTTTTTTTACAAAGAAATCATTGCAAATAAAGCTATCATTAGATCGATTGTTTTTATCAGGAGAAGCACCTTTTCTACCTATTATAGAACAAACCACCACAGCATGTCCGTGTTTCTCTTCTTTTGATTTCTTATCGTTTTTCATAATCTTAATCTTATTAAAACTGTTAATATTTAAAATTCAACACATTTTATCAATCCAGCATCCACCCGTCGTCAACCAGTTCTTCCAGGCTGCTGTAATGGGCGACGATTTCTCCGTTTTCAGTTTTGTCAACTTTATCTTTTCCCAAAAATTCGCTGACAGGAATGGCACGGATGTTATACTTATAGTCCATCAAGTCAGAATAACTGATATACGGAATCATCCCATCTGGAACGCCCTTGTGATTAGACTTGAAAGCAGGAGTCGGGGGCATCCCCGTTTCAATGATCAGCCTCAACGATTCAAGTTGTTGCTGCTTTATACGTTCCAGTCTTTCATTTCGTTCGGCTCCTGATTCACTTGTTTGAATATGGCTTTCGCCTAATGCCGTTACAATTGCATCATGCATCCAAGAAGGGTAATCTATTTTACTTTCAAGAAATGTTTGTCTAAACTCTGGATTCTCCCGTGCGTCTTTGATATTACCATCTATTTTACACCAATCAATCTTATCCATATCCCGTTCCAGATATGGCCAATAAGCATTAAATAATTCTGGGTGTTCTAAAAGAAATTGCCGAAGAAAATCGTCCAAATCAAGTGATTCATCAAGAAAAGCATTGGTCAATTCGGAATAATCTCTTTTTGGAACAACAATCATAGGATGCCGCTCGCTCCAAGGAATTTCCTTGGCATCATAAGGGAGTGTAAGACAGAACCTGTCGTTAGTTGGTATTCCGTCTACTGTTTCGGCTTCAAAATTGGTCGTAATGGTGTCATCTTGAGCATTATACCACAGGAACTGATAGCATTTTAAGCCATTTGCCATGACATACTTATTATTATCCCCTAAATCTATTCTTAATAAATGTCCTTCGATATTCATTTGGTACCGGGTATTGGGGACATAAAACACACGTTTTTCAAACTTCAAATAGTTGAAATTTCCAATATTGTTTAAGTTGTATTCTATATGCATAATATTTACAATTGTTTTCGCCTACACTTTTTCGGATTTTCGGCCTTCTCCTTTTACAATGTTCTATATGTGTTTCCCAATCTATTTACCGCGCCACCTCCACCAGTTTCTCCCAAATCTTCACCATCGCCCAGGTGTCGAGTTTACAGTAGCTGAGGAGACTCTCGCGGGTGCGCTCGGCTTCGCGGCGCGACATAGTCCTGATCTTCGGGAAGATGTCCATGGCCTCGCTGCCGTTGTGAACGTCCTTCAGGTTACGGTAATCCAGTTTGGGGTCGTTGGGGAAGAGGGCGGGCAACACGCTCTTGATGCTGAACGAACCGCCCATGGCGGGGACGTAATAGTACCCTTCTCGGAAAGGCACGAGCAAATCCACCATGTTGTCGTGGATGCGCATGAGGTGGCGCGACAAGTCCGGAAAGGTGTACGCCAATTCTTTGAGACAATTTTTCTCGAACGGCATATTGTATGCGAGCACGCACACATTGGCGGGAATGTCGTCACAGAGCTGTTCGGCCACCCCCCGGCGCGGGTCGGTGCCGTCGCTTTCCGCCAGATACTCCAAGTGGTTATACTTGCCCGGCCGTTTGGCGATATGCAACGAATATTGGAACGGAATCTGCTGATAAGGCTTGACACCCTCAAATTCCGCCACCGCACTCTGCATCGTCTCAAAATCCAGAAAATAGAGCGGCAAGGAGAGCTGGGACAAAAACCTGCGGATTCCGTCCTTGTTTATCTCGATCGTGTTGTTCAGCGTGTTTTCCACTTGCCTGCGTTGGTTTGGAGTCAACTCTTCGTTGCGCAGATCTTCGAAAGAGGTGTGCCCTTGCCGGTAATGTTCAATCTTATCCTCCCCTTTCATACGGTATGCATCGAACACGGAGGGCTTCGAAATCCCGTGTTGCCGCTTGCAATATTCGAAGAAGGCGCACGGATAAGGTTTGTAGCAGTCTTCCGAAAGGTCGATTTCGGGCTCAACGTCGCTGTTGATGATCTTCTGCGCCCGTCTCACGGTGTCGTCAATGAGCCGGTACTCGTGGTCGATTTCTTTGGAGAGGTCTAATGCCACAAACATATCCTGAATGTTCAGCTCTCTGCCACGGCGATACTCCTTGTTGAGACACAGCAGGTAAGACCCCGTTACCTTGACCCCGCATTGCTCCAGCACCCAAGTCTGGTAGGCGATGTCAGGGAGGTAGGGCGCGATTTTGCTCCGGTCAATCTTCCCGGGCGATGCCGTGGTGCTTTTCACCTCGTAGATGGCCCATCCGCGACCCTCCTTGTGCAGGATATCGACGGCGCAATAGTTGCCTTTGTATTCGAAAGAGGCCTCGCAGATGTTTTCCACGGAGCTCCGCATACATTGTTGGGTTTTCTTGACCATGGCGGAAAGGTCTAATCTTCCTTGGGAATAGGTGGTCACCTCCTCATAGTCGTCGAAGTACTGCATGGCGAGGTCGCCCACCTCGTTGCCCTGGTCGAGCCGGGCCTGCAACGAAGGGTCTTCGACGGCCTCTTCCGGTTTGTATATCTTCAGCCAAAGGTTTTTGGGGCATTGGCGGAAGGCGGTGTAGCGGGATTTGGATAATGCGTGCATAATCATTATTTATACTTGTTATCTTCGTCTGTAGTAATCTTCACTATTTTCCTCGTCTTGATTAAACAATCGGGCCAATTTAGTTATAGTTTTCATTGTTTCTACACTAAGTCCTACATAGTTTCCTGACACTATCGATGCCAGTATGCCACCAAGCTCCGTTATCGGATATTTTTCGCAAAGAGAAACGACCTTGTCAAGACGTCCAGTTTGTTTGCTTTTATCGAGTTCATCTAAGAGAACCACAATGTTTTCAAGGTCTTTTCTGTCATTGGAATTTCTAACCCTCTTACCTTTTTCATACAATTCATCAGCGGTGCTTTTCAAATCCAGATCTTCAGTCTCTTTAGCCATATAGCGGGCAAATTGTTCCATTTCCTTTTTGCTCGCCTGGTAAGGGATCCTCTCCAAATCTGAAAGGGCTATGTTATCACGAATAGCCACTCTCCCATCGCGTCGACACACGGACACCAAGAGACCGAATTCCTCATATAATCGATTGCAAAAACTGCCCACCGAAATGTCAGAACGGAAGGAGAAATCACCTACAGTCGGGGCTCTCAACACCTGAACATTAGCAAGACGTGCACTGTCTTCAGCCAGATGCCCCTTATTGTCTTTATAAACTTTCAGTACACCTGCAAACTGGTTCTCAAACTGCTCAATAAATGCCGCAACAGTCATACGGCCATCAATTCTTAATTCTGCCATAACAATAATCTTTTAATAATTATAGTAGGAAATGGGGATTATCGCCTCTTATTCCATCCGTAGCGGTCAAGATCGTATTTGTCAATCAAAAAACTTTCTAATGACCTGATTTCGTCATCGCTGTAGTCATTCATCTCATAAAAGCCAACCAATATTTCACTTTTGTTGTTTATTTCATCGTTAAGTAGGGAGTTGACGTGGCAATTCGTTGATTGTTGATTCAGATTGGCTGGAGTTATTCTCCCGTAGCCTCTGTTAATTCGCTCATCGAAATTACTGCGTGAAGACACTTGACCTATATATTTGAGGTTGCCATTTACGATGAAACAATACAAACCGTGCTCTTTTAAATGATTGTTGTCTATGACACAAAATTCACAAAATGGACCATTCCCAAATCGTGGGTTTTGTAGATTAAAAAACAAATCTGTTTTGAAGACTTTAATTTCGTGCAGGCAAAAGGTATATTTTCCTCCTAACTCAATTGTTGCCACAGACGTTGGGCAGTTGGTAATGTTGTTGTTGGATTCTCTTCTAAAGCGATCGTTAATTCCCATACTATTCAATTTTAAGATTTTTACTAAAATTATGACTCTATGTTTGTTAAAGTTTCTCGTATTTTTCCCCTTTCCACGATTCAATATCGGATCTGGTGTCCCCGACGTAGTCCCAATCGGGATAGTCATCCTCGTCGTTGTCATCCACAATAGCTTGCTCGATGGACATGTGGTCAAAACATTCCTCCGTTTCTGTGTCTTCCCAACTGTCATGACCGCTTCTTATCAAGTCGCGTGCTTTTTTCATGGCCTCGTCCAGCGTGTCCGCTTCCACAACGAGCCCCCTCGGAATCGCCCAGTAATGATATGTGATTCTGAAAATTTTGCGACTGCTTGAAGAAGCACCTTCATCCTCATTGATGAAGTCCACAAGCTTGCTCCCGAGCTGGTGGGTGTTCCAACGGGGATCCACACTGAGTCCCACCCTCGGGGCAACCTCATCGCGTAAAAATCGCATCGCATTGCCGTTATAAATCTTACCGTCAAGTATCAGTTCCACACTGTTGTCAGGACGGATGCCAATGGTAAGATTTCCGATAGAGGCTTCTTTCTTGTAACGAGATGTCTCGTCGTTGTTGTTTCTGCTAAACCATCCCATAATCTTGTTCTTTATTTGTTGTTATTGTTTGGATGTTTTTGAAAGTGCAAAGATAGAAATTTTATAATCCCATAGCAAAAAATTCAGAAAAGAACTATGATACCCTTTCCAACTGCCGCAGCAGCTTGTTCCGCATTCTGGCCGAGACCTTTTGATGTGGTGCGAAAGCGCAGTGCGTGGGGCATTCGTCTATCAGATTCCCGACATCATCATGTAGAGAACGATATGCAGGAATCACCTTGTACGTATCGTCCCATGCGGAGAATCGGGTGCCCACGTCAAAGCCTCTGTCACCCGTTCGATGCTCGGTATCAGCCAAGTACCGGTTAATCCATTCTGCCATCTTCTCCTCCGTGGGCGGCGTGTCCACCACAATGGCCAACTCAATGTAATCGTCGCCCCAATAACTATTTCCGGGATGACAGAAGATCTCAATAATATCCCCTTTTTGAAAACGGATTTCCTCCTGCTTCCGTCCATAAAAGGCGCATCGACCATAAAGGTAATTGTCATATTCGATTTCACCGTATTGTTCAGGGACATCCCGTACCACTATTTGCGCATACGTCTTTTCACCCCAAAGTGTGCCGTCGGCCAAATACAGCTGTTCTGAAAAACTTTCCCCTTCAAACATCGGAGTGCCCAGCGGAATTTCACTCACCACGATACAATATATGTTGTCGCCCGAAAGTGCTTCAGCACTTACCCGAACCGCTGCCAATGCCTCTTCTTTCGTCCGATAAAACCGGTGCGCCTCGCGATGGCAATGGTATGTAGGATATTTGCAATGACGCTCATGGTTTGGAATTGTATAGGGCGTCACCTGAAAAAAAATAGGGATGTGGACGGTCGATTCTGGCATATCGGCATTCTGGCTTTTTAGATTTGTCATAGCTACACAAGCACCTCCGCGCAATAGAAAGAAAATCTTTCGAACGTGTAATCGTACCAGTTCACGTCGTGTTCGTCTTCCAGCATGAAATTCGGGCAGGATTTGTAGGAATCTGTCATCAGCGGGTTGAACGGCCAGCAACAGTTCGTGTCCTTGTGATACGAGTCAGTGCCGTCGCCCATAGCGAGATATTCGCTGTTGGTGCCCGCCAAAGAGGCCGTTTTGTAGGATTCGTCGTTGGTGACAAACAGCACGATGCCGTTTCTGACATTCACAAACGAATCGACCAAAAGCTCCATTCTGCGCACCTCTTTCCAAAAGCCGTACCGTCCGAAGTCGTGCTTCGCATCACCCTTCAAGAGGACGCCCTTGCCCATATCCTGCCAGAACAGTTTCACATCTCCTTTCAGCTCCTTCTTCTTGTATTTCAGCTCAACGGGCACGTATTCATCCCCGTTGCCGACCACCAAATCGACATACATTTCCTGCGGTTTGCTGCTGTAGGTCTGAAACCAAGGGTAATAGCCTATTCTCATCGGTAAGGATTGCGGAAGAAGTGTATCGATGATGTTCGATGGAATGTGGTATTCCACCTCGACATCATATCGCTTTTTGGCTTTCAGATAAACCGCCAGATTCATCTGCAAATCGCGCTCGTTGGCGAACACTTTGGTGTTCTGATTCAGAAAGTCGTGAATGTCGTTCAAGACTTGTTGGGTGAAGGCTGTTTGGGACATGATTGATTGGTTTTGATGAAATTGAAAGTTCTACTTATATATAACTTGGTTTTGTAAAAAGTTAAGTGGATATTCAAGACGGAACCCCGAGTGCCATTCCGCTTTGGTTTTTGATTGACGGTTAGATTATTCTGGTAAAATCGGAGGTTATATACTTCTGATATTTAGAAAGAGGATAATGTACTCCTTTTCTGGTTCCATCCAACTTGATGGAATACTTCCCGATATTTGTGCCAGCTTTGTTTGCGCAAGCTTCTGAACGATTGATGTGTCGCCATAAGATCATAAAATTTGTCATTCACATTTTGAAGACGTTCTTTCACACGTTTTTATCCGAGGCCAAAAACATAGAATATATAATGGTAATTATCAAATATTAAGCAACGTATTGCTTGGCGAATTACACAGAATTAATGGGCGGAAACGTCGGGCTGTTTTGAATTTGCAGTTTGAACTATAAAAATAGTGGAGATTTTTGCAGTTTAAAATATAAATTGTATTTTTGCACCGTCGTTCAAATTCAAGAATGTTATGGAAAACTCTGATTTACAACCCCTTTATGACAACTATCACCGCAAGATAGCCAAGATAGACCTGCGGTTCAAACGTTACCTTTTCCCCCAAATCAACTGGAAGGCCAGGATGATCGGCATCAAAGGCCCCCGCGGTGTCGGCAAAACCACCATGCTCCTCCAGCACATTCTTGAGAACTACGAGGACATCGACCAAACCCTCTACGCCTCCCTTGACGACCTCTGGTTCGCCTCCCATACCCTTGTCGAACTTGTGGATTGGGCCTACCGGCATGGCATCATGCGCCTCTATTTGGATGAAGTACACCGCTATGACCAATGGTCCGTCAACCTGAAGAACATATATGACAACTATCCCGACATGAGCATCGTCTATACCAGCAGCTCACTTCTCGTTATGGACAACGCCAAGGTGGATCTCTCGCGCCGGCAGACCGTTTACACGCTTTACGGCATGTCGTTCCGGGAGTTTCTCGTCTTTGAGAATGCCCTGAATCTCGAGCCGATTCCCTTAAACGAGCTCATTCGGCACCACGTCCGCCACGCCATGGCTATCACAAGTGCTGTCAAGGTTGCCCCGCTCTTCGAGGCGTACCTGCGCCACGGCTACTATCCCTTTTATCGCGAGTCTATCGAGGATTTCCCATCCCTACTGCGCGAAACGGTGTCTGTTGTGATCGACAGCGACCTGCCCGCTGTGGAGAACGTGTCATTCGAAACCCTTCAGAAAGTCAAACGCCTGTTGATGATCATCTGCGAACAGGTTCCTTTCGAACCGAACATGTCCAAGCTTTGGAAACAGCTTGACACCAATAACGAGTTGGGGCTGCGCATGTTATACGCGCTCGACAAAGCGCAAATCCTGGGTCTGCTCACCTCGAAGACCAAGAGTTACAAGCACCTCTACAAGCCCGACAAAATCTACTTGGGCAACCCTAACCTGATGCACGTCCTGTGCCCTCGTATAGACAAAGGAAACGAGCGGGAGACGTTCTTCTACAGCCAACTCCGCGTGGCGAACGAGGTCAAATATCCCAAGAAGGGCGATTTCCTTGTGAACGACAAATATCTCTTTGAAGTGGGCGGCAGCGGAAAAACGTTCGATCAGATTGCCGATGTGCCGGACAGCTTCTTAGCCGTCGATGACACCGAAGTCGGCCACGGCAACCGCATCCCTTTGTGGATGTTCGGGTTGCTCTATTAGCGGGGCATGGATCGCACCTTAAATTTCCCCCATCCCGTTTATATATTCCCCAGGCTGTTCCCGTTGCTCGCGGTAGGAGCGGCTCAGGTCGGCGAAGAAGTCGTGGCCGAGGATTAGGGCGAGCTTCATCAGCGTGTTCGTGTCAATCCACTGGCGGGAGAAGATGAGATAGACGTTGTTGCGGTGGCAGCCTAACTGCTGCGCCAACCACGGCACCTTGATCCCCTTCCGGATTACCTCCCGACGGATGACTTGCCCTATGTGCAGACCCTCTTCGCTCATTGTTCTACCGTTTGTGACATAAAAAAGGCGTGGAATTTCGCTTGTCCGACTCTCGGGTTTCCACTCCCACACATCTGACAAGCATTCCACGCCGTTACAAACGGCTTGCGGAATCTGTCCTTGATGTGTGTTGCCTCCGATTCGACGGAGAGCGTGTGGAAAATGAGAGTCAAGGATAGCTGCAAACGCTATTTTATATGTTCGATTGTTTCTTTTCTGTTCTTTTTCTACTATCTATTTTGGTGACACTGACAAACGGGATGAAATTCCGCCCCGTCCATTTTGACCCGCAAAACTACAATTTTTTCGGATAGGATGGAATGGGTCAAAATGGGAGAAAAAATAGATTTTGATTTTGAGGGTTAAGAAATAAAATGTATTTTTGCAAACTGAAAATACAAATTATTCGTATTATGAGTTCTCAAAATAATGTGCTGAGGTTGATGTTAGAATCCGAAAGAACAGTGTTCCAGGTCCAGTCGATGGTTCTGCTTTTTTATGACGAAAGTCTTGCTTGCCATTTTCCGAGATAAAGAATTGTCGAACCAACTGGCCTTTAAGGGAGGAACCTCGCTTTTGTTGTTTCATCAATTGCCAAGATTCTCCACGGATCTGGATTTCAACTTGTTAGACAGCACAAAAACGGAGAATGTCTTCCATAAATTACATAATCTGTTGTCGAAATTTGGGAAGATTGATGACGAGGCTATGAAATTTTACGGCCCGCTGCTCGTTCTCAACTATGGTGGCGGTAATCGTATGCTGAAAGTTGAGGTTTCCACACGGCAATATGACAACCATTACGAAATCAAGACTTTGGCAGGTACGGATATACGGGTAATGACACTTCCAGACATGTTTGCCCATAAACTATGCGCATTAGGAGAGCGCGTCACCCCACGAGACATTTTCGATGTTTGGTTTTTCCTTCAGAAAAGCACGGCAATCAATCCAAACATTGTCCGATTGCGAACGGGCAAGAGTGTGGCAGACTATGCCGTGCAATGCGCTGAAAGTGTTCGAAAGACAAGTCCGAAAATGCTAATGCAGGGTATTGGTGAACTTATAGGAGACGAAAAGCAAAAATCTTTCGTGAAAAACCACTTGATTGAAGAAACAGCTTCCAATCTGGAACTGTTTTCCCTATCGCCCATTTTATCTGATCAACCAATGACCGAACGGATGCGTCTGCTTGCGGACAATCCGACAATATCAGACCTGGTGTCGCAAAACGATGTTGATCTTAGCATTGTAAGTGAGAGTCAATTGCATCTGCTTATTAAGGAACATGCCACGCTGGTGCTTCCGACGCGAAGTGGCGAAAAGGTAAGTCTTTGTATTTGAAACCATTCAAATGGGTCAAAATGGGAAGCACTGACAAACTGCAAAATGTTTACTTTTGCCGCCGAAAATCAGATTATACATGGACGACAACGATAAAATCTACATCGAACACTTGAAAAAACTTCTTTGCGAGGCCTTGGACCGGCAAATGAACCGCTCCTCCGATTTCGTGTTCCTGCAGGCATACGTTTTCGAGCGCACCCGCGAGAACATCGGTCTCAACACACTGAAACGGATCTGGAACTATGGCAACACGCCCGTTACACCCCGCAGCTTCACCTTAGATGTCCTGTCGAGAGCCATCGGCTACCGCAATTTCGATGATCTGAAACAGTTTTACGGCGATGAGGGAAACGAATCCTCCGACAAGGTGCTCGGCAAGGTGGTGAGCAGTCAGGATTTGCGTCCCGGCGACCGCGTGACGCTCTGCTGGGACCCCGGCCGCCGCTGCACCGTGGAGTACCTCGGCAGCAACGCTTACCGTGTGGTCAGCAGCGAACGCACCAAGCTGAAACCCGGCAACACCTTCCAGACCGCCTTCTTCGCCACCGGCTCGCCCCTCATCCTTTCCAATCTTGTGCAGGACGACTCCTTCGCCACCCTTTACGAAATCGGTCGCAAAACCGGCGTGACGCAATTGACGGTGGAAACCGCGAAATAACCTCCATCGTAATCCAAACGCTACCGAGCTCTTGCCCCTGACGGGGCTGCTCAAGGAAGATAATTTCTAATTACAAATTACTAATTGGTTCTATCCTCTTGAACTTTCCCCACACATCGTGTTTCCGGTACTTCTCCACCGATTGGGCGGGCACGTACAGCACCGCGCTGTCGGGGATGTTGAACAAAGAGTTCGGTAGCATCGTGGGCGGTTCATCGCAATGGATAATCATCGTCTGTAGGGCTACATTTTCATTGAATGCATAGCTTTCAATGCGCTTCACCCCGCTTCCGATTTCCACCTTACGTAATTTGCGGCAGTATGAGAAACTATAGCTCCCCAACAATTCTGTTTTGTCAGGAATGACAATTTGTTCGATGTTGCTCAAATAGAAAGCACCGTGACTGAGTATTCGCAACGAGTCGGGAAGGCGGCAAGTATGGAGGCTATAGGAGTGCGCCGCAAAGTCACTGGGGATCTCAACTATATGGTTCGGGAGCACAATCTCCTCCAACCAACTCATATCGTTGAATGCACGTGGCGGCAAAACATAGACGGAATCATCTACAATGGCTTTTTTCAAGGAACTGCACCGATAAAAGATTTGGTCGGAATGGTTGGGTGGAATGCCTGTGCTACAGTCTAATGCCTTCCATATCAGAGTAGTCAGCGAGTGACAGTCTGCAAAAGGGGAGCTTTCCAGCACTTTCAAGGAACGTGGGATGACGAGTGTGTCCGCAATCCTGTTGTCTCCGACGAAAGCCCCTTCCCCGATTCGTTGGAGGCCTTCGGGAAGCGTCAAATGGGTAAGTTCAATACAGCCCTGGAATGCGCAGGAATCCAACTCTGTGACGCGGTAGCTGACTCCTCGGCATCGGATTCGCGAAGGGATGACCATATCGCCAGAAGGAGCGTTGGGGATATCGTGCCAACTTCTCGCATTGCTGGGGCATACGAAGGCCACCGTGCGGTGCCAGTGCGACAGTACCTTGGCATAGACCGTCTGCCCAGAGTCTAACGTGACAGGGAATATCTTGCCATTCGGGTGCATCCACCAACAGAAGAGACCAACTATGACAACGGGCAGCAACCACAACCACCATCGCGGTCGCATCATCTTGGCCAATGCCGCCACCGACTGTGGGCGTTTGTTGGGGTCTTGGCGTTGCGCTCGGCGGACAGCGCGGCCGTAACGGTGTGGGAACATCCGCTTCAGCAGGCCGCCCAAGGCGTAGATGTCGCTGCGGTGGTCGGCGACCTGTCCGGCCAGTTGTTCGGGCGCGGCGTACTTGCGCGTGCCGCCCGTCTGCCGGAAGGCGAAGCCGCTGTTGTCGGAAAGCCCGAAGTCGATGATCTTGGCGGTAAGTCCGTCTTTGGTAATCAGGATGTTGGAGGGCTTGAGGTCCAAATGCCAGATTTGCCGGTCGTGGCAGTAGTCCATGGCGTCCAGAATCTGTCGGAAGATCCGTTTGCGGGCGGCAGCGGAAGGTTTTGTAAGCAGCCACTGATCGAGACTTTGGCCGTCCACGTACTCCATCACGATGCAGAGCCCCGCTTTGGGATCCTCTTCCAGGCTGTTCACCCGCACAATATGGGGATGGTCGAGCTGCACCCCGATCTGGTACTCTTTGGAAAGATACTCGCGCATAGCGGGGTCGTCGCGATACTCGGGGGCAAGTCCTTTGAGCACATAGTAACGACCGAAACGGCGGGCACGGTAGAGCACATTGCCCGGCTGCCGGCTCCGACCAGGCAACTTCTCGTAGCCGGTGAACTCCGCCGACAGAGCATCCAGGGAACCCGAAATGGCCCCTGAAGCGTAATAATACTCCTCGTGTACTATCTTTCCGGCATCTATCATAGCAAGGGCAAAAGTACACATTTTTCAATAACACGAGACCAATCCCTATTTTTTGTATTTTTGCGGCCTCAATAACCCATAACCATTCAAAAATGACAACCACCGACCAAATCAAAGCGGTTCAAACGAGGCTCAGTGAGCTAAGGAGGTATCTTTGACGTAGATGCCAAAGAACTGGAAATCAAACAGAAAGAAGAAATAACCCAACAGGACGGCTTTTGGGACGACCCGAAGGCTGCCGAGAAGTTGCTGAAGGAGATCAGCGGCATCAAGGCATGGGTGGCCGACTACTACAAGGCCGCCGAATTGAATGATGAGCTGCTGGTAGTCAGCGAGTTCCAGCAGTCGGGCGACGCCACCGAGGCGGAACTTGACGATGCCTACAACAAAACGATGGAGGCCGTGGAGAAGTTGGAGTTCAAGAACATGATGCGCGACGAGGAGGACTCCTTCGACGCGATCCTGAACATCAACTCCGGCGCGGGCGGCACCGAAAGCTGCGACTGGGCCGAGATGCTCCTGCGTATGTACATGCGCTGGGCCGAACGCCACAACTTCTCCGTGAAACTCATCGACCGTCAGGAAGGTGACGTGGCGGGCATCAAGTCCGCGTCCATCGAAATCGAGGGCTCCTACGCTTACGGCTTCCTCAAGAGCGAGAACGGCGTGCACCGGTTGGTGCGCATCTCGCCGTTCGACTCCGCGGCGCGGCGACACACCTCCTTCGCCTCCGTCTTCGCCTATCCCATCATCAACGATGACATCGAGATCGAGGTTAGCCCTGCGGATATCTCATGGGACACCTACCGTAGCAGCGGTCCCGGCGGACAGAACGTCAACAAGGTGGAGACGGCCGTGCGCCTG
>Ga0247611_10001921_pt1 | contig 35565 bp, 20 predicted proteins | sample 177DNAGHGhighgp2_FD_192422 | JGI IMG/M metagenome (GOLD analysis project Ga0247611, IMG submission 192422) | Sheep rumen microbial communities from Palmerston North, Manawatu-Wanganui, New Zealand - 1770 DNA GHGhigh gp2 | ecosystem: Host-associated > Mammals > Digestive system > Stomach > Rumen... | reverse complement strand
GGAAAACGAATTCGGAACGGAAATCGTGGTTGTTGGCGATGACAGTTTGATGAACATTGACCAATATTCGATTCAACGCGTTGCCCCGGAACAGGTAAAAACCGATGAAATCCTTATGGCGAACGCACCGTCAACGGATGCGAAAAAGAAAAATGCGCAACATGTAGAGGCGAAACGCACAACCATGAATGCGCCACATCGCACACGCAAACGCCAAAATCAAAAAGGTAAAAAGAAACCGAGTTTATGGCGGAAATTGGTTGGGTAAAAAAAATTCCCCGTTTGGGGAATTTTTTTTACTTCAATTCACTTATCACGTCGGCGATTTTGTATGATAATTTTGCAAGCAATTTACTCTGCGTGGCGACGATTGCGTCATAGTTCGGATAACTTGCGTCCAGTTCCGGTGTGTCCGCGGTTTGTGTCATTTTCTTTTGTGCGACTATGTCACCACGATTGTTAGTTAGTGTCCACCATGCCGATATTGTGATTTTGCCGTTGATTTCTGTTTCAAAACGGACAAAGTCCACCGTCAAAATGTATTTTGCATTGCGCGCCTCAACTGAATTTTTTGTTGGTCGCGCGCTAATGTTTTTCGCATACATATTCATATTTTCAGAAATCACAACCGGCAACGAATTCGCGGGTTCGTCAATCCATCGATCAAATTCAGACACCATCATCATGTTCGAATTTTTGTATTTCATAACAATTTGCGGGCGGTTGATTGCCTGGGGCACGGTGACATTTTCAATCGCAACGGTTGTCACATGTGCGGGCCCACGAATTTGCGATACTTCGGGCGTGGTAAATGTGTAAAACCGCGCGGGTTCACTGGTCCGCCAAAGTGTGCAGGCAGAAATCGCAAATGTTGCAACAATCAAACAAATATATTTTTTCATTTTAATATCCTCCTTTTCCTTTTAATAATGCCTCTGGGTGGCGTTCCAAATAATCGCTAAGCCGCGACACCGCACGTGCGGCCTCGCTAACGTCGCGAATCATTTTGTTAAAGTCCGACATTGTTGTCGTACCCGGCCCCGCAATCGAATCCGCAAGGCGATTTATGCTAACCACCGCTTCGGTCGATTGACGCATCAGTGCCGGCATATCATCGTGCAACTGTTGCAAGACGCCGTTCACGTTTGTTGATATATCTGACAACGGAATTTTTTCAAGGTTTTGTGAAATTTCGTCCAACATTGACGGTATCGTTGGAATTTCAATGTCATCGATTCCGTATTTTTCTGCCTGGAAACGCGGGGGATATTTCGGATAAAAATCAAGTTCAATTGTCATTTGTCCGGTTAAAACATTTTGTGTTTGCAATTTGCCCTTTAATCCGTGCCGTATCAAATCGTTTATCCAACCCGCCATTTCCGAACGCGACATTTCGCCATGCGCCGTCATACGCGGATCAATGCGAACATAAACCGGGATAATAATTTTATCTTCGTTATTCGGGATAAGTTGTATTTTTTCCACACGTCCAACCGGCACGCCACGAAAATAAACATTTGAACCAACCGATAGGCCCTTGACCGAACCTTCAAAGAATAAAACCGGCGTTATATAATTACGGTCCAATCGTCGACCGAAAAAGAACAGAACCGTCCCGATAATAATTAAAATAACCAATAACACAAAACCGCCGATTGCGCGCCGCGATGGTTGTTTCATTTTTTGCCCCCCTTTGTTTCACGTGTTAAAAATTCGATAATCTCTTTGTTTTTTGTTGTTTGTAAAATCTTTTTCGGTGCCCCGGTGGCAAGCACGGTTTTATTTCCGATATAAACAGAATTTGTTGCGATTGACATAATCGATGCCAATTCATGTGTCACCATTACAATCGTCGTGCCAAGTTTTTTATTTATTTGCAAAATTAAATCATCCAATTGCCGCGAACGCACCGGATCAAGTCCCGCCGACGGTTCATCGAAAAAGAGTGCACGCGGATTTAGTGCAAGCGCCCGCGCAAGTGCCGCACGCTTTATCATGCCGCCACTTGCGTCCGCGGGATAAACATTTTCGTATCCGGAAAGCCCCACAAGTTGAAGTTTTTTGTGAACTTCCCTGATTATCTCTTTACGCGACATATTTGTTTTCATTTCCATTGGCAACGCAACATTTTCACCAAAGGTCATTGATGAAAACAATGCACCACTTTGATACGACACGCCAAACGTTTCAATTATTTTTTCGCGCGCACTTTCCGACATTGCCCATAAATCTTGGCCGCCCACAATCACACGACCCGACATTGGTTTATTTAACCCAACAATCGAACGCATAATCGTGCTTTTGCCACAGCCCGACAATCCCATAATTACAAAAATGTCGCCCGCGTTTATATCAAAATTCAAATTTTCCACAACCGCACGCCCGCCGTACCCCAGCGTTAGATTTTCGACACTAATAAAATTTCTTTCACTTTTTCGCATTATATTCCCAACCAATTAAAAACAAGTGTTAGTATCGCCGTCGCAACAACGCACCCAACAATCGCCATAACCACCGCACGCGTTGTCGCCCGCCCTATTCCAGTCGCTTTTTTTTCGGCGCGCAGACCGCAAATGCAACCCGTTATCGCAATCACCCAACCGAAAATCCAACCATGGAATACACCAACCGCGAAATTCTTGAAACTTATCCAATCAAGTGTCGTTTGCCAATATTCCGCAATTGAAACATTCATAATTGATATCGCGACACACATGCCACCCAATATGGCGACCGCATCCGCGATTATGGTTAGTAATGGCATAGTTATGGTTAATGCGATTACACGTGGCAAAACCAAAAATTCCATCGGCGAAATTCCCATGGTTTTAAGTGCATCAATTTCATCGTTCGCACGCATTGAACCAATTTCCGCGGCATATGATGCACCCGTGCGGCCGGCCATAATTATTCCCGTCATAATCGCACCGACAATGCGCACCATGGAAATTGCAACCAATGCCGCGACATAAATTTCTGCACCGAACATTTCCAATTGCATATGTCCAACAAACGCGATGATTAAACCAATCATAAAACTTATCAAACATACAATCGGAATCGCGCGCAGACCGGCGGCATCAATTTCAACCCACAAATCAACACGGCGCATGTCACCGCGGCCGCGCAATACATAATACATTGCACGAAAGACACGACATACAAATTTGCAATTGTTATAAATGGATTGAATTATACGAACAGAAAAATCACCCATACGCCCAAAAATATCATTCTTGGGCGTTTGGTTTGATTTTTTTAACTGAATTCTCCCCCCACTCATGCATTACAATCCTTACCACATCTTGTATCCCGGCTTACAGGTTCGGATACATTTCTTGGTACGTTCATCCCATTGTATTGTACCAGTTGGATTGCTCGGATCTTCACGGGTAAACCTATCCGCGGTACAAATCGGAACACATTCGTTTCCTTCTAATGTGTACTTTTGGCCTTGGTACATGCATGCGGCGATTTCGCATTCAGATACATAACTGCTGACCGCAACATCGCCATCAACATAACGATTCGCACATTCGACACAGGACTTGTAATCCGAACTTGGTTCATAACCCGGATCACACTTTGTCACAAAGCATTCCCATTGGCCACCGTTATATTCGCTTTCGGCACTGCCGTGTGCAACGACGCAAGTATCCCGGACACATGCGTTGCCGGATTCGTGGTACCCGTTAGCCGCGTCACATTCAATGACCGTGCAGGGTCCGTATGTTCCGATCGCCGGGTTCCAAATGCGAGCCGCACTGGTTGCATTCGGAATTGAACATGCACGTTCATCGGCCACACAATTGCCATGTTCGATATGCTGACCTTCTGGGCAACCACTGATAAAGCATTCCCTAATCGATGTTGCACCTGGCAAAGATGTATAACCATCTGGACACGGCAAACATTCACGGCCATTTGGTCCATAGTATCCGGCTTCGCATATCGTGCACGATGCGGTGCAATTATTGTTATGTTCGGTTTCCGTACATGTCAGATCCGGATAACCATACCCCAATCTGCAAGTTGTCGGATCCCAGTTACATGTATTGCCATTGTTTGACACAAATCCGCAGCCTGAAATGATGCCCTCTATGCCATCAATGTTTTTCTCGCACACGCATTTTTCACAAACATTGTTCACCGAAACCTGGTTATCCTTGCACTTTTCACAAGATTGTGTGCAGTTGGTTCCGTTGCAATTGCAACCGGCGTTTATGTACCCCGCGGCACATTCGCCCGAACAACTGCAAGTGTCATTATTCGTGGCACTTGTTTCACAAGATGTCACACCTGCGTTATTATCTGTACAACGGCACTGTTGACAACGGTTATCCAATGATATTTCATTGATACCGCATTCTATCCATTTAGCCAACAACGATGTTGCGCCGTCCGTATGATATGTGTATTCCGTACCAAGGGCGGCATAACCACCATTAAACGTTCCCGCACCACCGGATTCAACATCCCAACGTGTTAAGATATGGTGCGCCTTGGTATAATGTTCCGTGTTCCAATCAAGCGTTGTGAATGGTGCATCATATGTCACGGATTGTGTATAATTCTGATTTGGTGTTCCACCATTTGGTTTGTATGTGATACCGTTTTCATAGGTTTTCGCCACGCACTTTTTCAGGTTGGCATCCCATTCATATCCTGTATGACAGGTCACCACACATTCACCAGGATTAGGTATGTCCAAAGTACAATGATCGCCCGTCAAGCACTCATTACAATACACCGCGCGGAAGTTTTTATCGGTTGTATAATTCCAAGTCACCGTATCACCGGCCGCGTGTATTTGTTGGTCGCCATCAAACTCCCACCCCGCGAATGTGGAGTTCTCACGAGAACACCCATAAACCGTAGCATTTGCCTTGATTGTGTACGGTGTCCCATAACTCACAAGTTCACTGACCGGTGGTATGCCCGTACCCGTGCCACAATTGTAGATTGCATTGGATTGCGAAAGGGTGCAAATCGGTGCACAGTTTGTTCCGTTGCATTCGCATCCACCGTATATATAACCATCGGGGCAGCTTTCCTCGCTCGCATTGCACGCACATGTGTTAGAATCCGTTGCATATGTCGTGCAATTATCCGCATCGCATGTGCACTGTGCCCATTGTGCCGACAGCGTCGTATCGTCCGTGTCATTATAGACATAATTACCCGAAAGTGTCGCGCTCCCGTTCGTGAACGTGTTGCTTGGTCCGGATTCAACATTCCAATGTGTCATGATATGATTGGTTTTTGTGAATCGTGTACCACCTTCGGTCATGAACGATTGACCATATGTGACGGATTGATCATATGTCTGATTCGCACCGTTGTTTGACTTATAGTGTATTGCAAGTGTGTTATCAGGTTTGCATACCGGGCGCGCGTTGCAGTCACCAACCAACTTGTATCCAGGTTCACAACTGCAAGTGTACTGACAAGAACCGGCAAAAACAGTACCCAATTCACAACTTCCATTTGCGACATCGCTACAGTTTTCGCACCATTGCCCGGTGAATGTCTTATCTTCTGTGTAATACCATGCAACCGTATCACCAGGATTATGATAATCACCATCACCAGTAAACGCCCATTTCATAAAGGTATGGTTTGTTTTAGAGCAATTCCCCTTATCCTTGACCGTATGCGTATCGCCATAGTTCATTGTTTGCGCGGCTGGTGCCTGACCCGTTGTACCTTCGCCACATACATAGATGGCATCAGATTGCTTCTTGTTGCAAATCGGTGCACAATCGGTCCCATTGCAATTGCATCCACCATATGTATAACCCGTCGGACATGTTCCACTACACGCACACTTGTTTTCATCCGTGGCGTATGTGGTGCAATTATCCGCATCGCATGTGCACTGTTCCCAATGGGCATCCAGTACGGTGTCGCCAAGGGTATTGTAATGATCATAGTATTCGTTTAATTTAGCATAATACTGATTTGTATCTGGATCTTGATGCTTGTCAAACGTGCTTGTATCATCACCAACCAGATCCCAACGCGTAAGGATATGATTACCCATGGTAAACGTTGTTCCCATCAGTGTTGTAAAGTTGGCCCAATATGTCACAGGTTGCAGAACAGGTTGATTATTTCCTGTTTGCGGGTTCACACCACCATTTGGACGGTATGTAATTTTTAGAGAACTATCAGGTTCGCATACCGGGTGCGCAGTTCCCGCCCCAGAGACAAGAACATATCCGTCATAACAACTTGTGGTATATGAACACTGACCAGCATTAGTCGCGTCCAGCGAGCAACTGCCATTTGTGACATCGCCGCAATTTTCGCACCAATTACCTGTAAAGGTTTGATCCGTTCCGTAATTCCATTGGACCGTTGCGCCGGGGTTATAATTTCTGTTCGTTCCAGTAAAGTTCCAACCGTTAAAGGTATAACCCGATTTGGCACAACTTGTCTGGCCTTTGACCGTGTGTGTCGCACCATAGTTCATCGTTTCCGTGGCCGGCGCAGGACCTGTTGCACCATCGCCGCATACATAGATGGCATTGGATTGAATCTGGTCACACTGGGCCGAACATGTCGCACCATTGCAATTCCCTTGCGGATGGTAATACCCTGAATTACAGCTAACCAACGCAGAACACGTACTGGTCGATGATGGACTTGCCACACATTGCGTTACACCAGCACCCCAATTCTCTTGTGGACAAGTGCATGGTTCGCACGCGCCATTCACCCATACTTCACCCGCCGCGCATTGGCTGTATTGTGCAGTGAAGGTTTTATTAGATGTATATGTCCATGTGATACGGTCGTCCGCCTGGTGCAAGTAATTGTCACCATCGAATAACCAACCAACGAAATTAAAACCGACCTTTTGACAATTTACCCCACCCGCATTCTTTACGATATATGTATCATCATATGTGGCCGTATCCGCGGAAATTAACGGTGTGCCGGTTGCGCCAACACCACAATTATATGTTACGTCAAATGGCTTTGGATCGCAATATGGTGATGTATTGCTATAATCGTCCCCAACAATGTTGTATCCAACCGAATCACACCAATAAACATGTCGACATACATCATCCACAATGACCGGTTGGCAAACCACATGCGGATTCAATTGATCCGAACACTGGCATTCGTTCCATTGTGCCTGGATTTTGGTACTTGTTCCACTGTAAACACCGACATTGTCATATGTACACATTACGTTTGTCCCGGCCGGGTAATTACTATCGCCTCTAAACAATTTCCACCCAAGGAATTGCATAGCAGAGTTGCTGTGCGTCACATTCGCCAAGGTCAGCATGTTATCCGGATGTGCGCCACATGATTCGCAGGTTATGCCATCGCAACCGTTGGTACAGAATTGGCAAATGCCGTTATCGACCAATCGACCACCGTTTTCATCCCAATCGATTGTGATCGGGTTACCCACGCATTGCGTATGTCCCGTATTGGCGGTATAACCGGGGTCACACGGTTCGCACTGGGTTGCGCCCGCCGCGGACACATTGTTTCCAGTGCACGGTGAACATTGGTTATCATTTTGAAATGTTCCGGCCGGGCATATATCACACTGGGCCGAACATGTTTCCAAATGTTCATTTATACAGGTATAATGCCCGTTTACGTATCCCGGTTTGCATTCAACATCCGGGGTGCACGTATTATTTGTGACAATATTCGCGTCACATGATTCTACGCCTGAATTTCCATTAAATGTACATGTACATTGTTTCCATTCGGGTTCCAACGTTGTATTGCCATTGTAATTATATGGATAACTCTGGGCTAACAATGGGAAACTTCCGCCGCCCACACCAACATTTGCCCACTTTGCGATTATATGTCCAACTTTCGTATATGTATTTCCATCACGTGTTGTGAATGTTTCACCAAAGTACCTATTTTCCGTATAAATCTCATCCGGCGTACCACCATTTGGTTGATATGTTAGGGTTAGCCCTGTTGCGGCAACACATTGACACTGTGTTTCATCCCAAGCATACCCGTTGTCACAAGTAAATGTGGCCTTGCAATTTTGCGGAGTGCACGAACCGTGGTCTATTGTACCGGTCGGGCAACTTTCACACCAATGGGCGTACCAGGTTACATTTTCGGATACCGGTGTGTCTGGCGAAACAACATTCCCGCCGTTTACCGCGGTCCACCAACCATAGAAACTGTATGTTGCGCATGCATTCTGATGTGTTGGCGGTAAAGGCCATTTATCAGAGTCGACCGTACCAGAATCCCATTGAGCGTACCAAGTTTTATTATTGTCCGTATATGACTTACCTTCGGCCAGACCTGTTGATGTGATTAATCCAGTTGCATATATGTATTGCGAATTGTTCAATGTAGTTTGATAATATCCTTTGAACTCCAAATCAACCGGTCTTTCCCAAACCGTTGCATTTTCACAATTTGGATCATTATTATCACAAGAATTAAATGTTACGTTAACGGACTTTGATGGCAAATCTAACAATGGATACTGTGTCATACTATAATTCCGCCCTGCGTCACGGTATACGCCGGTATCATAAATCGTATAGATTTTATCTTGTCCGCCCGTGCCACCATTCTGATTCAATGTGATTTCATGGTCAGCCAATTTTGTACAATGTGTTCCGGTATCCGTGCTCAGATAGTAATCCGGCGTATAACCAGGTTTGCACATGATTGTGAACGGTTCGCAAGCAGGCGCGGTTCCATCATATATGCAATCATCACTGCCACTATACTGTTTACCAAGCGGATATGTGTTATTAGGATAGGTACATGTAAGAACCCCTTCTTCATTCATAGGACACTGTGACGTCGGTCGGGTACATTGAACATCACACGTTTTATAGCACTTGCTTGCACTATCTGCATCTATATCAGAATTAGTATAACCACTCGGGCACTGTTTGCACGAACCATCAAAATACCAGCCATTTGGACATTCTTTATAATGAGCATCGAATGTCGGGTTATCCACAGTGAAAATCCACATAATCGGATCACCCGGCCAATAAGTGTTAGAATTCAAATTGAATTTCCAATTTTCGAATTCATGTGCCCTTGTCGTTTCCGTGGCCGGTTTTGAACAAGGTATAAAGTTTTCACGCACAGTGTATGATGTATTCTGGTAGGCAAGTTGGCTATCCGTTGCGGTGCCACCCTGGCCGCCTTCATTGTCACAGTTATATGTGACCGTGTATGATTTGCCAGACCAATGTGCACATAATGTACGATCGCCAGAAACCGTTATGGTTTGATTGCCCATAGATACACGTGTTCCACCGTCGCATTCGGTCCACCAACCATCAAATGTGTAGCCATCACGGCTTATGCTTGGTAAATCAACACTGCCATTACGCCACGATGCGCGCCATGTCTGGTTGTTCTGTGCGGTAGTACCAATACTCTGACCGGCTTCTGTAATATGGCGGTCTATACCGATTACTGGATCAATCGCTGCGCCCGTGGTGTCATAAAAACCGTCAAACACAAAATCGACATTATCTTGTAATTGGGGTCCATACTGGTTATGCCAATTAAAGTATGCACCATTACCATTAAGTGTCACCGTGGCAAATGTACTTGGTGTCCCCGAAGCCAACGGGTTTTCATCCGGTGTCATCATGAGTGTTCGATTATAATCACGGTACACCCCATGGTTGAACCAAGTATGAAGTGTGGATGGATTCGCCGGTGTTCCGTTATCATTATAAAGATCCGAATCAAGCGTAATAGTATATCTATTGTCACGGCATACGCACCCAACCAAGTCATAACCTTTGTCACAGGTTATATTCATTGGGCAACAATCGGTGCAGGCCTGGCAACTGTTTTGTGGGAAATTCGGCTGGCCTTGTAACTGACACGTTGCGCCAGGGACATTATATTGTATACCATTACCACTTACGTTGCCGTATGTGCATGATGACATACCTGTAGGTTGCGTGCCCGGGCATCCGTTTTCTGTACAATACCAGGTACATTCCTTGTAACATTGTGTTGGCGATGTTGCGCCCGGATCAGAATGTGTGTATTCACCATTTGTTTGTTTCGAACAACTTTCACAGATACCGTTAAGCCAATATTCACCATCAACACAATTATCCCACTGCGCCGTCCATGTCTCATCACTAGTTACCGTTGTATTTGATGGCAATCCCCATACACCAGTGGTGGAATTATATGTTCCCATCCAATCGCCACTTTCGTTCTGATATCCACGGAAATTAGAACCTGTTTTCCTTGGTAACGCATTACCACTTAGTTGTGAAATAGCCGGATTACCGCTCTGATACTGCGACCACCACATGCCGTATTTTTCATATAAATTCGTGACACCAGGTTGCGTGGCACCATTTTGATCCAATGTCACATGATATGGTGCATCAAGAACCCATTGTGGAACAAAATCTGCGCCGGAATAATACCCCCAACTATACGTTTCCCCGGCATTGAACACGATGTTCTCATTATTCACCATCGATTTCCACTTATTAAATGTATGTCCCGGTTTTGTACAATTCGCATCCGCAACGGTCGGTGCTGTCACATTTGCACCATAGTTCATAGAATTTGACTGAACATTATGTCCATCTGTGTCACACTTGAACGTGACCGTAAATGGACCCGTTGGACGGCCACAACGTGCATACCACGTATGGTTATTATCCGTATAATTGGGTTCCTGTTCTACACGGCCATCTGGACGAATCACCCTATCGCCACCGCTTAATGCATCATAGTAGCCCTTGAATTCATACCCCGCGTTCGGTATTGGTAATTCATCATCGTTTAACAACAAATCCCGATCAAATCTCCCGGTGGTGTCCCGATTCCAACCAACATTATATTTTTCAAACAATTTTGTTGGGGTATTACTGGACGGTTGACAGTTATTTCTGTCTGACACCAAATTCACAGTGTATATCACATCAGACCAATGTGCATACACAGTCATATCATTGTTTACCAAAGAACTTGAATCCACTTGGTTACCCCCCATGGATAAATCATACCATCCATCAAAAACAAAACCTGGGCGTCTTGGCACTGGTAAATCATTCCCAGACGAACTTATCGTCCCCAGTGTCCGCGATTGCCACCGGGCGTGCCATGTGGCATCATCGGTATATCCCGTGCCAGCGGCTATACCGCTTCCGTTAATATGGCCATCGACATCTATATAACGTGGTGAACCATTTACAGATTTCCAGAAACCTTGGTAATCAAATAGAACATTCGCGTTCATGGTGCCTGTGTACGTTTGACCGTTCCAAATCAGTGATGCACCTTGACCATTAAGGTTAAATGTCACGATTGCATAATTTAGCGGATTTTCGCTAAGCGGATTCTGGGTCGTCGTCATTTCACCGGTATAATTGGAATACAAATACACCCCACGGTTGTGCCAGGTATATAACACATCTGGATCACTGCTCGCCCCATGTATTATATGCGATTCTAATGTGATGGTGTGTTTTTCATCTTCCACACAACTCTGACCATCTGGGGCCGGAACCCAACCAAGGTCACAGTCCGTAATCATATAAGGGCAATTCGGTGTCGGATTAATGTTCGAAACACAAGTCTGTGTTCCATTGTTGTATTCTTTGCCATTATTTTGAACACTTGGATCATCTGGATTGTATACACAATTCGCACCATGAACCGTCGGGCAACCATTGCGCAAACAGATTGAACAAATCTTATAACATTGATTCACATTCGTCGCATTTGCATCGGCAAGTGGATATATACCGCCCGTTGCTTCGCTACAGCTTAGGCAAATGCCGTTATCCCAATATTGACCGGCGGCGCATGGTCCCCACTGGGCATCCCAGATTTCATCAGTGGATATACCATTTGTCGGCAAAACCCAATTCGCACCACTAAAGTTCCCTCTCTGTGCCTGGGTTGTGCTATCCAACCATCCGTTAAAGTTGGATCCCGGTTTGGTTGGTAAAGAATTACCCGGTATATATGTAATCTGTGTCGTCAATCCGGCATTCTTGTACCACCCCATGTCAACCGCGTACCATAATTCTTGATAATCATCGGCCGGGAAGGTTCCGCCGTTCTCATTCAAATCCACACGATATACCGCTTTGGCATCCGGAACGAAAACTTCATCTGAGTAATTATTCCATGTAGTACTTGTGCCGGCGTTCAGCATAATTACGGGCTGAATTAAAGTACCCTTCCATTGATTGAAAGCGACACCGGGGCATAACCTTGTCGCCGGTGCGACTATGCTTTCACCAACGTGAACTTCCTGAACAGGGATTACGTCTGGTTCGTTTGCATTGCATTTAAATCTAACCTTAAATGTGGCGGATGTGTTCGGACCATAACATGCATACCATGTTTGATCATTATCCACAAGTGTGGTTGGTGACGCGAGAACTGTGCCATCTGCCGATATCATACGTGCGGTGGAATTACAATTTATCCCATACCCGGTAAAGATCTGACTTATATCGGCCCCAGTTGGCAATTCAGATGACGATAACTGGAGATTCGGAATAAAACTGCCTGTTTCGTTTTTGCCCCACCCCTCATTGTATTTTTCAAAAAGTTTACTAACAAAACCGAAACTGGTTGTGCCACCGTTTGCATCCAATCTGACCTGATAAATTTTTGGATCGCATTTTAAAGTCACAGGATTCCATTCATAGTGTGTTGGACACGTAACCTCTGTCACGTCGCACTGATTCGCCACCACAGGATCGTGCGGATAGTCCACATCCAAACATTTATTGCTATATAGACTTGGACGATACCCGATCACTGGATTACTAGAAGGATCATACGCACAGATTGCATTTGTCGGGTAATTTGATGGACAAGCGCCCGGATTAGCCCCAGGATATATACAATTCTTGGTACACATAGGTTTGCAGTCACCATCAACAAGCACTTCGCCTTCTGGGCATTGACCATATTGCGCCGTAAATGTCGGAACGGTTGTTCCGTGATACCGCCAAGGATTTATTTGGTCCCCATCATTATATTGGTGCCCGGACTCAAGATTGAATGTCCAATGATGGAACATTTCGCCATCCTTTGAACATGTCACAACACCACCATTTTCGGTTCCGTTTGGTAACACAGTATAAGAACCATTGTATGTTATGATATGGTCTGTATCATAGTAAGGAATGGTGGGGGTCCCGTCGCCACATCTATAGACCGCGGTATATGTTGCGGGTTCACAACGAACGTTATTCAACACAGTGCTGTTGCCAACGGGACCAGTAACTATGAATGTGCCGTCAGAGTTCATACCGTCACGCGTATAGCAATCATGATCATTTGAACCGATACAAGAAGCACACTGCAAGTGATAAGTACATGTACCAGCGTTGGGTGTCGGATTCAATGGGTAACTCATATTCAGGTTTGCATTCGTTGGCAATTGCGCCGGGCAAAGTTCAGATGCATTTGGCACGCAAACACCATTTTCCAAGTTATACCCGATCTCGCACTCCCAATGTGCATAGAATGTATAATTCACGGTCGCATTGTTTGGTATTGTGTAGTATGTCGGAGTGGTGTCGTAACAATTATTGGTTGTTCCATCAGGACACCAACCTTTGAACACGGCGTGGCCGCTTGAACCGTAGCTAGATAAGTCACACGTGATTTGTGCTCCCTGGCCGTACTGATAAGAATTCGGTGAACAGATAGAATTAGCATTTAGACCAAGGTGCAATTGTCTGGTATTATCATCATAAGTGATAGAATAACTAGCCCCGCTGTCCCACGTTGCGGTAATCGTTATATCCGCTGTCTGTGGCATACCGTTGTTACTGCAAATAGTGTCACCGGCATTTCCAGCCCATGAACCCCCGACCCCAGAACCATATACCCATCCAGTAAAGTTATATCCCGTGCGACGTGCATTCGGCAACGTTATACATGCAGGTGTCCATTGTGCATGCCATGTCTGATTTCCTATATATGTCCGGGCCGCACTTTCTCCGTCTGTGGTAAGTTTACCATAATTATTAATGTATGGATTATCTGCCTCTGTTTGGTTCCGGAAAAATCCTTGGAATCCAAACGTAGCAGTCGTCGATACATTATATGAAGTCCAACTGCCACCCCACTCAATTTCACCACCATTTCCGTTTAATGTCACATTTGCATACTTGGATGGATTGCTAGTTAAAGCATCCCCGACAACCATTTGGTTGTTAGCATCATACCAGACGCCACCATTTTCCCCATGACGCGCCAAAAGGTTTGCTGGGCTACTATCGTTTCCATAATACTGGCCATAACCAGAAGTTTCACGATGACTGTTCAATGTTATTGTATAAGTGTCCCCGATACAATGCTTTTGATCTTCACTTGGGTGATAGCCACTTTCACAACTAACATTATAGTTACAATTTTGTTCCTGACCTGGATTTGCGACGCAAGTATTTCCAGGATAATTAGCGTGACCATTTTGTGGCAGACCGGCGGAACTATAGTCATAACAATCATAGACACCTTCTTCGTCATACGGACAATACTGTGTACAAGTCACGCAATTGTAATAACAATCGTTCATTGAGGTTGCAGTTGTTGGATCAGAGTTTGGATGTGATGATGGGCAATCATTGCATTGACCATTCGAATAATACTGACCTGGATTACAATCACTCCATTTCGCATACCATGTTTCGTTAGCTGCTATGTTTGGCTGAACTAGTCCCCAGTTACCACTAATCGGATTATACATTGTTCTAGATTCTCCGCCATCCGTCATGTAACCAGCGAAATGTTGGGTACCATTTGTTGGTAATTGATCGGTGGTAAAGTATTCAATCGGTAAACTCATATTAGCGTTCTTATAGAAATCTTGACCAAATACCTCTAGCAATTTAGTAACAGGATCGGAACCATTATGCGTTCCACCGTGTGCATCCAATGTCATCATATATTGGTTGTTTGTCCTATCTGGGGTATATGTCGCATTATACTCATGGGTCCATGAGACGTTAGTGGCACCAGCCGCTAACAGGTCACCGCCATGATCCGCATCTTTCCAGTTGGTAAATGATGAACCTGTCTGCTCACAGGTACTTGCCGCCGGGACACTAGGTATGGTTCCCGGAACAGTCACATTGTATGTTGTTACACTGTCATTAACATCGCATTTAAATGTAACGGTCCAAAGTGTTCCAGAAGGCCATACACACGCCCAAACATTTGGATCCGAATTCCATTCTAGGCTAGTATTATTACATGTCACGTTATATCTACAATCGCCAAGTCGTGGTATAATCTCGCCTTGCTCGTGGTCATCCTCACTAGATATGTATCGGCAATTTCCATCACCATTGTCATATCCACCGATTGTTTGTGACACGTATTCACACCTTACCCCGTCTGGATCATTTGGATTGTTCGGATTTGGGTATACAGGGTCATGAACCGGACAACCGTTCGATTGTAAACCACTCGGAATTACGCACGAAACACTGCACGTTGAATAACACACGCCGTCTACTAGGACTTCGTTTGCGGTGCAGGGTCTGTATGTTGCGGTCATTGTTTCATTGCTATAACTGCCCGACCATACTATTGTGTTACCGCCAGTATATGTTTGGCCATTGCCACTAAACTTCCAGCCGTTAAAGCCCTGGCCACTAAGGTTACATGTTACGAAACCACCTTGTCCATTTGGAACCGCCCCATTTGCCAAAACGGTGTATGTTCCGTTAAGGGCCACGGTAACAGTATCCGTGTAATCGTCCACTGGCTGCCCATCGCCACAATTATATGTTACGGTGAATACACCCAAAACACAGTTTCCACCATTATTCACATCACCATTTGCGGTATAACCCGCGGCGCAGTCATATTGTGCGGTGAATGTCGGACCTGATATAGTAGAGATCCATTGGAATTCTTCGCCAGTAAAATATTCTGTATCGTTACCGTTAAATTTCCATACAGGTTTATTATTATCATTCGTCTTAAGTACATAACCAGTATTTGGATTACACTCTGCGATTTTTTGTGCCCCACTGTATGCGACTTTGTACGATTGACCGTATGTTGCGGTGTTTTCCATCGACATACTTTCTACATTTGCTCCATGGGCGCCGCAAATATATTTAACAGTATAGTCTGTCCCGGTGCATACAGAACCGTTCCATTCTTGACCGTTTTCGCAGTATTGCGGATACAATGTACGGTCACCGATTTGGTTTAGTAATAACTGGCTTTGTGGGAACGCAACCGCGTTGCTCGAATCCAGCCCAAGTTCCGCAGCAACACGCGGCGTGGCATTACTACCCGTTCCATCAAAATATCCCTTGAATGCCGGATTTGGCGTACTGTCCGGGCTTGGCGCCACGTCTGTCGGATAGATTATCCTTGTATAGGTATCCTCTCCTTCTGTTACCTGTTGACCTGGACCCGCAATGTGACTCCAGAATTTACTATTGTTAGTACTGACATAGTAACCGTTCGCATCCAAAAATCCAACAATATAACGTTTTCCGGCTTCGGCCTCATTGCCTTGTCTCATGAATGTTATTTGTGAGGCCTTTGTTTTATTGACATAGCTGCCCGCAGCCGAAAACGAAATTAATACCGCAGGACAATATGTGATCTCTTCCATTTTACAAACATCTGTACCATTTATATCGTTTCCATAAAATGTGATTTGATGATTTGTACCATCTTGATTTAAAAACAGCGCAGACCAATAAAAACCAGGCGTAGTTGGAATTTCGGCGTTACAACTACGATTTACTGTGTCGTTATTTCCGTCACACAATTTATAGCACTGATTTCTAGTCCAGTTATAAGGCGGATTACTGGTCCAGCCCTCTGGGCAAGCCTCGCAATTACCATTATTTAAATACGAACCCGCCGGGCATGTGACACAGTCATCACCTGTGTCGTTTAGACGGTAACCAGCTTCTGCATTGCATTCCCATTTGGCATAGACGTTTTTATTGTTGCAGTTGCTGTTTTGTAATTCTAGTGGCAAATCGCAGTCTTCTAAATCAGAATCTTTACACCACTTAACGACCTCACCAATAACAATGTCATCGGAATTTTTAAGTTGCGGTTGGCCGGCGATGGGTGTGATTCCGTCACCACAAGTAAATGTTGTAGGCGTGCCGCCATTTGCAGGTACGTATGTGTTGCCATTTCCTGTGATACCACTTGCGTTAACATTGCTAACCGGGATTTTATTATAGATTATAAACTTATCTGTTGATTCATCACACTGCGCGACAAAGGTCATATTGCTATTGTAATTCCACGTAAAGTTTGTGAATTGTTCTGGGTTGATAATTTGCAATCCATCCCACCAACCCGTAAATCCATAGCAACCGGTGCACCAATCTGGGGTGATCAAGTTAAATTGTGTTCCCACATATAAACCCGTTACTTGATGGTCCGTCGACGGGGTTTCCCCACTATTACAAAGGTATGTAAGGGTATAAGAATTTGCTGCCGTGTATTGGGCATACAGGTTGCGGGTATAATTGCTGTCGCCTATAATCGGGCTCATGTTTGAATAATTATTATCATTTGCAAAATCAATTATTTCTTCTGCGTTACCATCAGATCCAGATGTCAAACTATAATTGCTATCAACAAACAGATTTTGAGACGGATTACTTTCTGGATAACCATAGTTGCTAAATGTATGATGTTCCGGGTCCGCGACCGTCGGTGCCAAAGTGGCCGGATATATAATGCTTATAATTGGTTCCCCGTCACTGATTTGGGCGTCACCGACAACCTGACTCCATGCAAATCCGTCGTTTAGTTTGTAACCGTCATCTGTAACAATACGCCCACCGACGATATACCGTTTTCCGTTCGGTTCATAAGTTCCGTCCAAATCGCGATCTTCGTAAAAATCAACCGCAGCCGCCATCAGTTTATTAGCACCAGATGCACCACCCGCCAAAAATCCCTGGGGACAATTGATGGCACCGACGTTGGCGTCACAGGTGTTGACCCTGTTGTTCGGATCGGTGGCAAATTCGTTACCATAGAACGAAATTTGTTTGCCGGTATTCCCGTTAATCAGGTTTCCTGTCAAAAATTGTTCCATTTCATTATGATTCGAAACCGTATCAACAACATTGCAGGTTGTTTGTGTGTCATTTGCCCCGTCACACACACGATAACATTGCTTAATACTCCAGTTATATGGTGGCCTACTGGTCCATCCGCTTATCCCTGTCAGCGGTTGTAAAATTTCGTTACATGTTTTGCAAGACCCGGTGTCGGAATCATAAAAAGAACCCGCTGGACACATTTCGCAATTACCTGTTTGCGTATTAAGATAATATAAATCATCGCATTCATACTGTGCATAGAGGGTGGCGTTTTGTGTAATTGTCCAATTTTCGCCGCCCGTCGTTATTGCGCCAAGATTATTAAATATGCGAACAGCTGGAGTGAGATCCGTATCATCATAACCAATAAATGTTGCATGTTCCTTGGTCGGGCGCGTATTTTCAACATTCGGGGTTGCATTGGATGTGCAAGTAGAATCGGCATACCACCCTATTTGACCAGAAATTTTCCAAAACTTACCATTATTTCCCCCACCTGTTGATATTCCACCGTTTTCATCAAAACTTACACTGCGGCATGCAACAGACCATTGTGCCGTACAGGTAATGTTTTGATTCACGTTCACTGTAAGACTTTGGTTTGGATTGCCAGTAGTGTTATAAATCTCGTCGTCTTCACTATCATAGCAAATCCACCCACCAAAATCATATCCAGTCGTATTGATTGTTGGTGTTGGCAAGGTTATGTTACTGTCATTGCCTGCATTCCAATGTGCATCCCACGTATATGAAACATTTGGATCATTATACATTATACCGGTGTCACGGCCAGCGTCCGTAATAAATCCATCGGGATTTATGTATGGTGTGGTAATATTTGCATCAGTGTCATAAAATCCAGTAAAAGTCAATCCAACACTTGGGGTTGCAGAGGTAACCGTTTGATTATTCCAAGTGAAAGTCCCTGACTGTCCACCCGCAGAACCACCGTTAATCGTCAAAGTATATTCTTTCTTGGGAATTTCTATGGGGTGTTCGCTGGGTGTCATTTCCTGTTCGCGTCCTGAATCAAGATAAACACCTTCACGATAACGAGTATAAAGATCGGTTGGGGTACTGTTCGCTGAATTGGGGTTACCGTCCGCTATATTTGATTCCAAATGAATCACAAAATCTGTCTGGGCCCAGTTTGCAGTGAAATAGCAATTGTTACTGTCATATGTCCAGGTGCCGAACGTTGGATCATTTGTGTTATAGGGTCCCGAATCAGCCCCGGCACATGTAAATGTCCAGTTTTGGAATGTCCATGCACCAAACCCGCCATTTGGTTTACAATTGTTGTCCAAGAAATCTTGAACCGTAACATTACCGCCATTAAACGGATCAAACTGACCGGCAACGCTATAGGTTTGACCGTATGTAGCACTGGAATCTGTATAAACATCAGCATCTGGTTTGATGTCGCCGCAACGATATTCAACCGTGTATGTTTTTAAATGCCACAAACTCTTGTCCAAAACAAATTCTATCTCCGTCAATGGTGTGGTCGTAATATATTGCCAATCGGCGGAAGACAATGTGTCGCCTGGGCCATATTCACCGTTCGGATTGTTTGAATTTCCACTATAATTTTGTAAATTCCACACATAATTATTGTTTAACTCATACCCAGTAAATGCGCATGGCACTTCGTGATTACCCGTTCCAACAGATTTAACAAGGTACGCGGTGCCATAAGTTGCGTCATCATTGAATGTACGTGTGTAGGCTTCGCTCTCAATAGGTGAAACACAGGTATATTTTACATCGATTTTGTCACCAACACAATCACCATTGGCATTTGGAGCATAACCATCAACACAAGTATACTGTGCGTACAATACTGTGTCACCAGTTATTGTCCAGCTTGCCCCATCGTTTGTCAACACACCTTGGGGCGTATCATTATCACCGGCAAAAATCTTTAAATCAGGGTTTTGGGTTTCATCATAATACCCGGTAAATGTCGCATGTTCTTTCCAAGGCAGATGTCCTATGACATTTACTTGATTCACTCCACTTCCTATTTCTAATTTACTCTCTTCACTGCACTCGTTATCCGAATACCAGATATGATTTGGGTCATTATATTTTTTATAGAAAGGCCCGTGCGTACCAGGCGTGGAAGCCGGATATCCGCTTGGGTGGCCACCATTCCTCTCGTCATTAAAACTAACTTCGTAGCAAGTATCCTCAAAAACAGGTTTAAATGTTTGATCAGCACAACCCCATGTAAGTTCATCATGTTCGGGATCATTATGATTATATACAATTCCCCCAGACCCGAGCGTCCAACCAATAAAGGTTTGTCCATTCTGACCCTGACAACTAAAATCGGCAATAATGTAATTACCGTAAGATTCTGGCTGATTCGTGTCTGTAATTACATTGGTACCCTCATCGCAATCGTACATAGCGTTCCAAACTTTCGGTTCACATGCGCCGCCAACAAAATTATAACATTGCTCGTCCTTGCAACCATCACAATTCCATCGACACCAGTGTGTTTCTGTAAGATCGTTATCTGGGGCTAATATTTCTATGTTATTGGTATCGTAACAATGTCCCTGATCATCCTGGTATTCTGTCCCAGTGATAGGAACGATTGGTGAATAAAACCCTGTCACACCTTCGGCACATTCGTCTGTACCATTGTGTCTTTGCGTACACATTTCTGAGCAACTCTTGGTGCATGTATGCTGGTTGCCATATCCACCAGGGCTGGTAAAGCCTTCGTCACAAGGTATACACTCATCTGTTTGGCTATTATACCAATAATTCTGGGCACACCCGGCATTTTCATAACGTGCATAAAGGGTGATGGTATTACCACTAATTGCACTAACACTTGTCGCATTATTATAATTTAACTTACCATACATATTAATATGGTCAGGACCTATAATAATGTTTCCCGTTGGGCTAGAGGAATACCCAAGGAACGTATACCCTTCCCTGCTTGGTGCCGTTGGTGTCTGAAACACAGGGTAAAACACCGCATAGTTTAAGGGTTGACTCGGATTATTAAGACAATCCGCACACTCGGTGGTTTTTTGTGTACTCCACACCGTATTAAATCCAATATAAAGTGTACCTAACGGATTATTATTGTGATCTACAAAATTAATCGTTTTCCAATTCGCGGAACATGTGGTGTTTTTACCACAATCAAAAACCTCTGCACAGTAATTTTCAATATTACTGCAAGTAAGTCCACTAACGTTAACCAATGAATTATGTGTTGTGTCACCAAAATTATATATAAATACCGTAGATCCGGAAGGTATACCATAGGTGCCCCCATTTTGAAACCTGTAATTTACATCTGTGCAAGAAGTCGAACACGTCTTATAACATAAATCCCCACTAAAGTTATAATTGCTCATACTATACGGATAATTTGAAAAATCTTCGGCACATTTATTACAATCATCCTCTGTTCTGCCGAGGCCATAGTAATCATTCATCCAACAGTATCCGTGCGCATACACAGTGCCAATTGACACCATACCAAGCGTCACAAAAAAGCCCAGAAAACCAAGGATTTTAGCGAATTTCTTCATAATTTCTCCCTTTCATTTACTTTCATCTTAGAAAAATACAAAATTTAAGGCAAGAAAAAATAGTTGCTTTTTTTTATTTTTTTTTTTGACATTTTTTTTGGAATCGTTATTCAGATTTTAGTGGTTAGTGTAACTGTTAGTGGATAGTGTTTTTTTTTGCCGTGGATGGGGAATAAAAACACGCCGTCGAATGACGGCGTGGGTGATTTTTCAATTATAATTGAGAAATCTCTATCACATCCCCGCCCAAAGGCAAAGATGGATGGTGGGTTATGTAGGACTCGAACCCACGACCAAAGCGTTATGAGCGCTCCGCTCTAACCAACTGAGCTAATAACCCAACGCGGGCATTATTACACAGTTTGTTTGCCGATGCAAGGAAAATTTAGTTAGTGGTTAGTGTTAGTGGTTAGTGGTTAGTGGTTAGAAAACCACACCCCGGCGGGTGCTACCCGCCACCCCTCTCTAGAGGGGAACTTTATGCTCTGGAACTATTTCGCAATTACGGATTTATTTCAGAATCTACTAACCACTTACACTTTCCGCTTACACTATTTGCTTTTTTATATTTTATATGCCAAAATGGGCGCATGTCGGAAATCGTTAAAATTTTAAGTGATGAACAAAAAATCGCCTTTGACACCATTGAAAACACGCATCAAAATGTGTTGATTTTGGGCAGTGCCGGAACAGGAAAATCCACTTTTGTTAACTATTTAAAGTCCGCATCTAAGAAAAGAATCATATGCGCCTGTCCGACCGCCGTTGCCGCCCTTAACATCGGCGGGCAAACGATACATTCGCTGTTTCAGATTCAACCACGTGACTTTGTATTCCCGGAATTTTTGAAACTAAAGGCGCGCGTGCGAAACGTTTTGACCGCGACCGATATTTTGGTCTTGGACGAAGTGTCGATGATTTCGCCCGATGTAATGGACGCGATGGATATTTTGGCGCGGTCTGCACGGCGCAACAACGCCCCCTTTGGCGGGATTCAGGTTGTGGCGATTGGCGACCTGTTTCAATTGCCACCGGTTATAACGCGCGATGCAGGCCATTTTTTCAAACAGGCATACGAACATGAACACGCGTATTTCTTTGACAGCAATGTTTACCGGCGGGCGAATTTCGTACGGTTTAACTTTGATTTGGTGTATCGGCAAAATGATACGGGGTTGCTGGCGAACCTGAACGCGTTACGCACGGGTGATGTGGGCGCGCTTTCGTTTTTTAATACATGCCAAATTGATGACGCGGCGCGACGCGAAAATGCGGTTATAATTACGCCCTTTCGCGCGGTTGCCGAACGGATAAATGCCGAACGGCTGAATGCGATTGGCGCGCCGCTGGTGCGATATACCGGGCAAATTACCGGGAACTTTGCCGAACGCGATGTGCCGGCGCCGATGAATTTAGAACTGAAAGTCGGGGCGTTGGTGGTATTTGTTAAAAACGGTGACAAATGGCACAATGGGTCGATGGGGGTGGTGCGGGCCCTCAGCGCGCGCGATATTACGGTGGAACTGTTGAACGCGGGGCGCGATGTCGTTTTGGTAAAGCCCGAAAAATGGCAAAAGATTGAATACACGCGTGATGAAAATGACCGTCTGCAAGAAAATGAAACCGGCGCGTATAAGCAATTTCCGCTAAGCCTCGGGTATGCGATGACGATACACAAGGCCCAAGGCAAAACCCTTGATACCGTGATTGTGGATATTTCGCGCGGGGCGTTTGAACACGGTCAAACCTATGTCGCGTTGTCGCGCACACGGACGGCGGGCGATATGCATATTGCACGGCCACTGTCGCCGCGTGATGTTATATTTGACCCGCGTGTGTTGGAATTTGTGAACGGGAATTAAATTTCCTTTTGCATTAAAATCGCGTCAATGCCGTCATAGTATTTTGGACGGCGGCCGTTTTGGATAAAACCGCATTTTTTATAAAGCGCGATTGCGGGCGCGTTTTCGGCGGATACTTCTAAAAAGATTGTTTTTGCGCCGGCTTTCTTTGTTTCGTGTTCCATTAGAGTAAGCATCGCGGTCGCAATTCCGCCACCACGCGCGGCGGGGTGAACGCCGATTGTGATAATTTCCGATTCATCCGCGACGGTACGCCAAACAATAAAACCGTTTTCAGACGCCACAATTTCACAACCGGATTTTTTTAGGTCACTGAAATCGTTCGCCGTCCACGGTTTGTGCGGGAAGCAAAGTTTATGTAAATCGGCAAGTTTATTTAGCATTTTTACCTGGATTTTTGATTACGCCGCATTGATTCGCATACGCCGGCAACATAGCCAGCAAATATACATCTTTCAACGTAACTGTAAATTTTATGATCATATATATCATGCAAATACCTTTCGGCTTTTGCCGGTGATTTGCAGTTTTCCAATTGAATCCGTTTAACAATTTCTTCTTTTTTCAACATGTTATTTACCTTTTTTCTTCGGCGTAACTTGGGCGCAGGTACATTGGAACAACGGGTTCAACCGCGCCACGTGCGATTTTATCCGCGACAATCGCCGGCGCAAGTTTCAAATCAAAGGGCCGATGGCCAACGGTGCGCGGACATTTCATTTGTTCCGTTTCCACTTGTTCAATTGTCATGGTGCATGGCGCGTGGTGGGGCGACGCCACAAAGAAATCGCCACGTCCCGAATCAATTGCGACAAATGCATCAGGCGTGGCGGCATGGTATAAATCAAACGCACTAAGCCCCACAACCGGGATATTCAAACCCATCGCAATACCCTTGGCATAGGCGATTCCCATGCGGATTCCGGTGAAACTGCCCGGGCCGGTGACAACGCCGATCGCCGTTATGTCGCGCCAATTCGCGCCGCATTCGGTCAAAAAAGATTCCGCCGCCGTCGGCAACGCCAATGATTGCTTTTCCACCGCAACCGCTTTGTAATGGTCATCCAAAACAAATTCCAAACCGATGCCAGATGTGTTTATAACAAAAATCATTTTTTATACCCTATATACCAACCCCGAAACCGATGCGCTTTGAAAAACCGGCAGATTGATGCAGCGACAATAAATCGTCAATTTTTTCCACGGTGAATTCCGTTGGTACGTCTTCGCCATCGTTTTCAAGTAACGACCGGCGCAAAATCGCGGTTATTTCACGTTGCAGCCCACGCACGCCCTGTTCCGCCGTATATTTGCGGATTATATGACGAATTGCATCATCGGTCATTGTTATTTTATCCACATCCCAACCGGTATCCGCCGCGGCGCGCGCAATTAAATGTTCGCGGGTGATTTGAACCTTTTCATCTTCGCCATAACCCGGAATTTCGATGATTTCCATACGGTCCTTCAATGCGTTTGACATATTCAAACTGTTCGCCGTTGCAATGAACAGAACGTTCGACAGGTCAAAATCCACCTCTAAATAATGGTCACGGAACGCCCTATTCTGTTCTGGGTCCAAAACTTCCAAAAGTGCGGATTCCGGGTCGCCGCGCCAATCGCGCCCCATTTTATCGATTTCATCCAAAACAATAACCGGATTATTGGACTTTGCGCGTTTCAATGCGTCCATAATGCGCCCGGTCTGCGCCCCGATATAGGTTTTGCGGTGGCCCCTAAAATGCGCCTCGTCCGAAACGCCGCCAAGTGATATTCGCGCATATTTCCGCCCAAGTGCGGTTGCAATAGATTTGCAAAGCGATGTTTTTCCAACACCCGGCGCGCCAACAAAGCACAGAATACTGCCACGATTAGAGCCGGTTTTCTTCATAACCGCGATATGTTCCAAAATTCTTTCTTTGACGGGCCGCATACCGGAATGTTCCGCATCTAATGTTTTGCGTGCCGCATTCAAATCAATTTCAGATTTATCAGATTTATCCCACGGCATGGCAAGTAATTCTTCCAAATATGTTTTAATAAGGCCACCTTCGTTCGACATTGGCGACATATTGCGCATGCGTTTCCATTCGGTCATCGCCTTTTCTTTGACATCCGCCGGCATAGCCGATTTTTCAATCTTTTTACGCATTGATGTGGAATCTTCCATATCGTCATCTTCGCCCATTTCTTTTTGAATCGCGCGCATTTTTTCTTGCAAAATCGCCTCGCGACGGCCCTGTTCCATTTGCATACTGATACGACGATTTATACTGTCTTCGACCTTGGACGTTTCTTGGATAACCTTAATCTTTTCGTACAGCATGACCATTTTATCATACCATGACGGCGTGATTAGAACGCGAACCGACATGTCGGTATCAATCTCCATCGTTTGCAGGACCGAATCCACAAACGCCGGCATTGGGTAATTTTGAATCATTCCACGCATTTTATCGGTTTTTAATTTACGAAAACTGGAAATACTTTGAATTGTTTCAAAAACCTTGTCCCGCATAAGAATCGTGCGTTCGTCCGCAATATCGTCCGCCATAGGAACGGTTTCGGTATTGGCACAGAAAACGCCATCCACAACCGTAACATCCTTTAACTTTACGACATTTGTCGTGTGAATAATGGAATGAATTGTTCCGTCAGGCATGTGTAATAATTGAACCACGTCGCCGATTGTACCGTATTCATACAGGTCGCCCGGGGCGGTCGGATATGCCCCCCCATGTTGCGGAACGATAACGACCCGCTGGGTCATTCCGGCGGCGGATTTTATACAAGAAATCGAAATAGGATTATCAATGTAAAGTGGCACCGTCATATCCGGATGCACAACTAAATCCCGACAAGGTAAAATATATTCTTTCATAGCAGTTGTAAATATAGAATTATTTTCTACACTTTTCAAGGGCAATAGTGAAAAGTGTTAGTGGTTAGTGTTAGTGGTTAGTGTTGGTGGTTAGTGCGGACGCGTTTGTACCTGTTTGTCCCCTGGTCCGCCGTAATAAAAAAATTCCCGAAAATTCGGGAACTTTTTTATAATCAATGTCGCAACTTAACGACGACGGCCACCGTTAAAGCCCGGTTTTTGTTGGGCAACACCACTGCGACGTGATAAATAGCGTGCACCAATCAAGAACAACCATTCAAGTGACAGTGCCGCCAAAAACGCCAACTTTCCATCGCTCATGGAAATCCAACCCAGCACATAAACAAACTGTGCAATAAACGAAATATACAATGCGCAGAATATACCACCAAAGAATATTTTTTTCATTTTTCCTAACATTTTTTCACCTTTTTGTTTGTTTTATTAAATGCCGGGTTTCTGGTGCCAGGCACCCGGCGGGCCCCGCAAAAGCCAAAACGGACAGGTTAACAATCGCCAACCGTGTCCAAGCCATTATTAGGCGGCCATTGCAAGGCGAACATTGTCGTTCGCAGCGATTCTATCGCCATTCATGTTTTTATTGGTATTTAACGACAACCATGTCGGATTCAGCCATATGCCTTTATTGCGTCTGTCGAAACTATGACACCCCCGTATGTTTTATTGGTGGAGGTGCCGGGTACCGCCCCCGGGTCCAAAACGACTATTCCGCATCGGGTTCAGAATCATCATCACATAAGTGACGAATTGATTATAATCTTTATACTGGAAATTGCAAGTTTTTAAGTTATAATCGGTGTATGAAGTTTTTGGACAAGGCGAAAATTTTTATCAAGGCGGGTGATGGCGGCAACGGTGCGGCCACTTTTCGCCGCGAGAAATATATAGAGTTTGGTGGCCCGAACGGTGGTGACGGTGGACGCGGTGGCGATGTTATATTTCGCGCGGTGCCAAATGTGAATACCCTTATTGACTATCGTTTCAAGACAAGTTTTGCGGCCGGGCGTGGCGAAAACGGCATGGGTAAAATGCGCACGGGGGCATCGGGTGAAACACTTATTTTGCCGGTACCGACGGGAACGGTGATTTTGTCCGAAAATGAAGAAATTGAATACGCCGATTTGAATACCGACGGCATGGAATACCTGGCCGCGCGTGGCGGAAACGGCGGTTGGGGAAATTTGCACTTTAAAAGTCCGACAAATCGCGCCCCGCGCCAGGCAAATGACGGGTTGCCCGGGGAATCGCGGACGGTGATATTGCGACTTAAACTTATTGCGGACATTGGGCTTGTCGGGTTTCCAAATGCGGGGAAATCCACCCTGCTTGCCGCCGTCACGTCTGCACGGCCCAAGATTGCAAACTATCCGTTCACGACGTTAAATCCGCAACTGGGGGTTATGTATGCACATAATCGCGAATTTGTTATGGTGGATTTGCCCGGACTTATTGAAGGCGCACATACCGGCGTCGGCCTTGGTGACCGATTCTTGGGACATGCCGAACGAACCAAGCTGATATTGCATGTGATTGATGGAACCGAACCCGATTGGGCAACCCGGTATAAAGCAATACGACATGAAATGGACAGTTATGGTGGTGGATTGCTGACCAAACCGGAAATCGTTGTTATCAATAAAATTGATGCGATAAGCGATGAAGACCTCACTGAAAAAATGACCGCGTTCAAAAAATCTTTTGGTCGGAAAAAGAAACCACAAATTTTAACCATAAGCGCGGCGGGGCGCACAGGAGTAGAGAATTTAATTAGTACAATAGAAAAACTATTCCTGGGGGTTGAAGATGACGGCCAAAAATAAACAACCTGAAGTAAGAATGTCTTTGGAAGAACTACAACTGGCACTACAGTGTGGCTTGTCATTGGATGAAACTAAATTAGCAAAACATCTGAATATTCCGCCAGAAAAAATAGCGCATGCAAAGTCAACAAAGCTATATAAAGCAATACAGAAAAAATTAGCTGAACGCAAGGTTGTCGTCTGTTTAGCATATAATACGCTTATGGCATTAAAAGCAAAAAAATATGCTGGCAGTCCAGATGATAAAATTACAAATCCACTTGCCATTGATGATAAAGGCAGCAAACCTTTATACAAAAACATAGAAGAAAAACGTATTGCTTTTGAATTGGGCGTTGAAGATGGAATGAATGCGTATATTGGCTTCAAAGAATATATACCACTTGGGGCGCGGGGGGCCGAATTTAATGATGTTGAATTTATCGACGGACTTTGGCGGGTGCAAAAAAAGTTTCCATATGAAATAACCGAAGTTCGCGATCGCCAGTTTGTTTTGGTTGAAAAATTACCCCGCACAGAGAAAAATAAATTTGAATATTATCTGGCGGCGTTGGCCACATGGGGCGGAACGGGATGTTCGGCGGATATATCGCACCCCGATTGGATTGTTGCAAAATATGAAACACCGCGCGGCACATTTATGTCGTATGGTCAATCGATAGAGCAAGCGCGTGCATTTTTGGCCATCAGTATTTATGATGAATACCAAAATTTAATTCACGGTGCCGCATTTGAAAAATAATTGCTTTGCTTTTTGTGGCGGTGCCTGTTATGATAGTGGCAAATTTAACCCAAGGAGAAAAATATGTCTATATCATTAAAAGGCACACAAACCGAAAAAAATCTGCTGATTGCATTCGCCGGCGAATCCCAGGCGCGCAACCGTTATTCTTTCTTTGCGTCAAAGGCAAAAGACGAAGGTTTTCAGGCGATTGGTAAAATCTTTACCGAAACGGCCGAACAAGAACGCGAACATGCGTCGCGTTTGTTTAAATTCTTAGAGGGCGGTGCAATCGAAATAACCGCATCTTTCCCGGCGGGAAAAATTGGCACAACACTTGAAAATTTGCAGGCGGCGGCATACGGCGAACACGAAGAAAACACCGATATGTATCCGCGTTTTGCACAAATCGCCGCCGAAGAAGGTTTTGATTCCATCGCATCGGTACTGAAAAACATCGGGCTTGCGGAACGTTATCATGAATCGCGGTTCCGCGCACTGATTGATGCGATTGAAAACGGAACTTTGTTCAAACAGGATAAAATCGTTATGTGGCGTTGCACGAATTGCGGTATGTGGCACATTGGAACCGAGGCACCAAAGGTTTGCCCGGCGTGTCTGCACCCCCAGGGATATTTCATTAGCGAAGGAACAATTTCGCGTTGCGATACAAACGAAGGTTTCTGTGAATACGCCAAGATTGATGATTAAAAATCAAAACGCATAAAAGAAAACGGTGCAAATTCGCACCGTTTTTTATTTCATTTTTTCAGAGTTCCTAAGGCGTTCAGTATATTTTTGTGCCTTTTTATAAAGTTTAAAACTAATGTCTTGTTGATTAAAAGATTCTATGACATTTTGTGCATGATCAGGACGCACCTTTAATTCACCACCAATAATGGCATTGCGCGCATCAAAATCATCAACAGATGCAGGATTTTCGACCATTTTATCAAAAATTCCGTCATCATATTTTACAATATGTTCAATCAATATACGCATAAGTTTTTTGTTCTGAATTTCCTTGGAAAAATCCAATACATAATTGTTATTTTTCATATAAAGGTAAAATTCTTTTTGAATTGTTTTAATATCGTTCTTCATGCCATCGCGTTTCAAATCTGTCTTGATTGCGCCATAATACATGGCAATCGCAAACAAAACACCAAAAACGGTTGTCCACTTACCAAGTCCACCGTTGATAAATTCATGTTCTTTCAATATAGAACATGCCAATCCTGCGCCCAGGCCCAATGCCCATATCCAATTATTCAGTAACCCAGAACGCACCATCAAAAATGGTGGCAAACTGTTTTTACGTTTTTCTTGGCGGGCGCGTTCACGTTCGATAACCTCTTTGGCGCGCGCGTCCTGGCGCGCATGCCTATCCATTGATTCAATCATGTAAACATCCTTTATTTTACACGAACATTTTATTCAAAAAAATGCTATTGTCAAATTATTCTTTAATTTCCAATTCGTCCAGGAATCTGTCGAGTTTGCGCAAGGAACTGTTTTGGCAACCGCGTCCGCGCCAAGATAAAATTTCTTCGCCTGTTTTCTGGTCGGCAATTGAAACATTAAATCGCCACCACCAAAAACCGTTAAATATGCACCAATACGGCATAAATGTTTCCGCTTGCTCGCTAACGCGGACGATATAGCGTGTGTTTTTGGGGACACTAAATTTATCAACATCAATCGAAGATTCGTCCTTTAAACTGCCCACATTTACGGTGAAACCATGTTCTTCTAATTTTTCCTTTATCCCGCGGGTCATGGTGTTTCCGCCACGCGATGCATAAACCGTTGTCCCCGGCACCATCGTGTTCGGTTTAAGATAAACGCTGTTGCATGCGGCAAGAAACAAAACGGAAAATAAAGATAAAAACTTTAACATTTTATATCGACCGATTGGTTGGTTATAAACGATACACGGCGGATTTATCTCGCTGTAGCAATCCTTTGGATTGCGTAAGCGGATGGCGCACCCAGCGGATAGTTCGCTTTGCTCACCACTCGTAAGGCGCGAACCGCGCGTTTTCACGCTTGTTCTTGCCAACTATCGTGTCGAACGCTGCGCGTCCAAATCGCGGGGTGCTCATGATAAATACAAAATGTCGCATTTTGCGCCACTTTGTATTTATGGTGCACCCGGCGGATAGTTCGCTTTGCTCACCACTCGTAAGGCGCGAACCGCGCGTTTTCACGCTTGTTCTTGCCAACTATCGTGTCGAACGCTGCGCGTTCAAATCGCGGGGTGTCCATGATAAATACAAAATGTCGCATTCTGCGCCACTTTGTATTTATGGCGCACCCAGCGCGATTCGAACGCGCAATCTCCGGCTTCGGAGGCCGACGCATTATCCAGTTGTGCTATGGGTGCTTATACCATCATGCGCAATTATATTGGTTTTACGCCGAAAAGCAAGTATGAATTGAAAGATATTTGCAAAAAGATCATTTGGGCTCATTATTTCATTATGTTGATTTCACTATGGCATCATTAAATATATACTTAACATGAAGAGAGCCATGATAATTACGAATCCAAGCCCCCCAAAAATGATGTAAATCAATATAGTTTGTAATTTACGGGCATTTGTATGTAGAATTTTATACAAACATACCCCCGAAACAAATAACGATACTATTACCAGGATTATATCTATGTTAACAAGTCTGTTGTATGGTAAAAAACCATACAACAGACCTTCCCATTTCCCATTACACAAAATTTGGTTCATATCATTACAAAATATGAAAGCAATTGATAGGCATATTGTCCCACATAGCCATAAAGGAAATTTATTTGTTTCTTGCATGTTAGTATTCTACATTAATAAGCAGATCTTGTCCGTTATTTATATTTCTCCTGTTAACTACGCATAATAATAGAAAATATATTCTAGCCCCACCTTTAACCATGATATTAAAATTGGGCTTATTGCTAAAAGTAAAGAAACTTTATAGTTTTTTTGTTTTAAATAATAATATAACGATACCGGAACAAAAAACAATAAGATCGAACAAGACGAAACAATGCCTGTCAAATACGCATCGGCGCTTCTCCATGCCATACCCATAGATTCGCTACCCCACGGGCAATAATGAAAAGGAAACGCATCTTGGCAATCTTTGATAAAAAATTCGTAATATTCATTAATTAGTATAAATATCAAAAAAATGTCGATTCCAATGAAAATTATTGCGATACGTTTCCATTTTTTCATAATTGGTTCCTTTTGTCTTATTTGTATTCTACATACACTGGCAAATCTTTTCCAGTATTTTTCAACCAAGATGTAACAACCTACCTAGTTATAAAAATCAATACGTTGTCATCATGTTACAAGCATGTTATTTTAAAGATGGAACATAACATTAACTTACAAAACAAAAATACAATACCACCAAATATGGGGATAAAAAATATTTTCCTTCCATAGACCCCGGCAAGAATATAATTAATCCATATTAATGCACCCAAAACGATGAGTATTCCAAACACGTTATAGGTCGCCATACAAACAAATTGTTGGTTGTCTTGTAAATGTGAACACATATGCCACCAAAAACCACTGTATTTTGCAATTCGACCAAAATATGCCAGATCATCCAACAGCACAAAAAAGGTGCCCGATAAAAACACAGCTACTATATACATAAGAGGCAGAATCACTCTTTTCATCATTAGTATTCTACATTAATAAGCAGATCTTGTCCATTATTTTCAAACCATTTTGCATATAAAAAACCCGCCGTAGCGGGCAAAGAAAAAGACGGCTAAACCGTCCTGTTTCTTTCGTTATTATACCACAAAAAAATCAATACTGATATTTTACCCCCGGCGCAATAATGCCAACATAAATTCGTCCAAATCACCATCCAACACGGCGTCGGAATCAGTGTTTTCTGTACCGGTTCTGACATCTTTGACCAAACGGTATGGATACAGGACATAGTTTCGAATCTGACTGCCCCACTCTATTTTTTTCTGGGCGGCCTTGGCGGCGTCTTCTTCGGCGGCGCGTTTTTCCATTTCCAATTCATACAAACGCGAACGCAAGATTTTCATTGCCATATCTTTATTCTGAAATTGACTGCGTTCATTTTGACATGTGACAACGATTCCGGTTGGAATATGCGTAATGCGGACGGCACTGTCGGTTTTATTCACGTGTTGCCCGCCCGCGCCCGAAGAACGATATGTGTCAATGCGCAGGTCTTTTTCATTTATTTCGATATTGATTGTATCGTCGATATCCGGCCAAACGTCAACGGATGCGAAACTTGTTTGGCGTTTGCCGTTCGCGTTAAACGGCGATATGCGTACCAACCGATGCACGCCGATTTCATTACGCAACCACCCATACGCGCGTTCACCGATTATTCGCATGGTCATACTTTTAATTCCGGCGGTGTCACCTTCGTGTTCTTCGATTATTTCCACCGCAAATCCATGCCGTTCGGCCCAACGCGTGTACATACGTGCCAACATTTGCGCCCAATCTTGGGCTTCGGTTCCGCCGGCACCGGCCTGAATAAATAAAAATGCATTATTGCCATCCGCCGGTTCATTAAACAGTGTCACATATGCCGCACGGCGGGCGTCATCCGCCAATTTTTCAATCGCCGCGATTACATCCATATCATCTGGTGCAATCGCATACAATTCGCGCAGGTTTTCAAATTCCGCATCCATATCCGCTATCATTCGCAGGTCACGTTCAGCCGCGGACTTTTTCTGCATAATCGCGCGCGCCACATCCGGGTCGTTCCATAAATCCGGTGACAGTGATTGTTTGGTTAAATCGTTGATTTGCGCCCTGAGTTTATCCGGGTCAAAGAAACCCCCGAATGTTATTCAGGTTATCGGAAATTTCACTAAAGATTTCATTTGCCAAAAACATACTTTTATCATAACAACAAAATTTCCAAAATCAACCATAAAACAAATCTTGCGGGCGACATAAAATTATGATAAAATAAGCGGTAAATAGGGGGAGAGTTTCATGAAACATTTCTTTCGTATGACGGGCGTTGTGTGTGCATGCATGATTGGTGCGGGCGCGTATGGTGTGTCGGCGGGAACAACCACGACAAATATGGCGCGTGGCGTGAATATGGGCACGGTTGGCAATACAAACCTGCGTGGGAATCAAAATTTGGCAAATGCGTATAAAACCAATCAGCGCAATACTTACTATATGGTAAATGTGCCGGATGTGGACAGTGCGTGTCGTGTAAAGATTGATAAATGCCTGTCCGATTATTGTGGCGACATAACCGTTGTCCCGGGCCAGGTATCGGGGCGCTGTGCGTATGCAACTGAAAGCGAGTTATATAATTATGTTTTGCTTTGCCTGCGTAATGATGTGTCAGTGTTATTGCCGAACTATGCGACGAATACGAAAATGGGTGTTGGTGGTGTAAATACCGCGGCGCACCTTTGCCCGTCATATGTACAACAAGAATTGATGGCGTGGTTGTCCATGTCCAACATGGCGAACGAATTGACCAAGGCGCATTCACCACAGTGCCTGCAGCGGCGCCAGGAATTAGAGGCCGCAATGTCTTGCCATGCGGTCGCATTGGCGTACGGAAACGAAACATCAAGTATGCTTATGTCGCAACTTAGTGATTTTTGCGGTGCGGGTGTGCCGGGTGGATCGGCCGAAATGGTGTCACGATTCGCAAATGCCGGAAATATCGGTGCAAACATTTGGGGATGGGCGGAAAAAATTGTGACGCTTGATTTGAATAAAAAGGCATCCGATTGGGAAAACGCGGTTGATGCGGTTTTGGCGTCCTATACAAATCGTATGAATTTGGCGTGCGGTGAAAATATGCAACTGAATTTGGCGGCACATGAAACCGCGGGTTCGAACGCGGCACTGCAAACAGCGGCGGCGATTGCGGCGGGCGTTGCGTTTCCCGATGCACAAAAAAAAACTAATGCAATAGATAAAAACGCCGGCAAATACGGAATTTTTTTCGAAGTAAAATCTAATACCGAAGTTTATGATTACGCGACCGCAAATCAGGTTATTCAGGCGGGACTTTCAAATTCGCCCCTTACCCAAAATGCGTTTTTAACATCGGCGCAAATGGACAATATGCAAAACGCGTATAAATACGGAACCAAGGTTTTTATACTGCGCGATAGCACGCGTTGCTTTATGGTGCCGGTTGCCGACACAACAAGCGCCGAACGTTCGATGGTCGCGCAACAATTTGCAAATTGCGTTTATAAATAATGGATAGTGTTAGTGGTCAGTGGTTAGTGGTTAGTGTTAGTGTGAAAACGGCGCAATAACGCGCCCGTTTTTTTGTCATACCGGCGCAGGCCGGTATCCCGTGGTTTCAACTGTGACAAAGAGATACCGCGTTTCCGCGGTATGACGACATAGTTTTTGTATAAAATTTTTTGGGGGCGGGGTTTTACACAAACCCGCGGAATTCGTGGGTTTTTGCTGGGAAAAAGTGTATAAAAAAAACCAAGGTTTTTAGTCAACACTTTTTTTCAAAAATCCAAAATTTTTATTTCCTGTAAAATCAATGACTTACGAATTTTGATTTTTTAGCCCAAAGTGTATAAAAAAAAC
>Ga0247611_10001920_pt1 | contig 35568 bp, 37 predicted proteins | sample 177DNAGHGhighgp2_FD_192422 | JGI IMG/M metagenome (GOLD analysis project Ga0247611, IMG submission 192422) | Sheep rumen microbial communities from Palmerston North, Manawatu-Wanganui, New Zealand - 1770 DNA GHGhigh gp2 | ecosystem: Host-associated > Mammals > Digestive system > Stomach > Rumen... | reverse complement strand
ATAAATTATGTGAAATTTAGATCTGCATAATTGCGTTTATGTGAATATATGCATAAATCTGGTCATGTTCCCCATGTTCCCCCAAATTTCTGTATAATTATATTATTTAAATGGGGGTGCCCCCACCCATAAATTTCTTGGGGAACATGGGGAACATCGGGAACATTTAATTATGCAGTATAGAATTTAACAAATAATTCACAAATACTATTGACAAGAAGTATTATATTACTATATTTAACCATGTAATTGACATCTAGGGGTCAAATTCTAGAAATCAATTATTATACATATAGTATAGACATAGAAATCCATGCGAGAGCGGTCTTCCTAAAGACAATGAAATAATTGCCGAGGCACCTAACCAAATGGTCATTGATTATAGAAAGAGTTATAATCCATTGAACAATGAAATCTCTTAACCTTAATGGTAGAGTTTGTAGTAACGATACAAACACATGGCGTTGTGGTAAAGATGAATGTAGTTGGCTAAATTCGCACAACCTTAGTCATAAGTCATCTTGTAAATCCCTGAGAAGTTATTCTTTGAGCTTATAGCCAAAGAAGTATCAATAAGAGAGTTAATCCTTAAAGATTTCCAACAAATAGTTAAACAGCGTAGCTGTTGCGAGCTTTGCTCGCTATCATCCATGAGTCAATAGAAGTTAAAGAACTTCCTTTAGATGAATCATGACTCACCTTAAATCATCCTTAGATGATTATCACATAGTCATCATTCGCTTCGCTCATGATGACACTTTCCTTCGGAAAGTTAAAGATCTGATGATAGTTATAAGGATGACTCAATGGTGAGTTATAAAGTATTGAAGGATGATTATAGTAAAGAAATTAGGATATATGTTTCGCTGACCGCCCTTTCGCAGCGCTGTGGGGTTCCTGTTCCTGACTGCCCCCTGGTGTGGTCATACATATATTAGAAATTAAATGATAAGGAAGTAAATTATGAAGAAGTATGAGCCAACATTAGAAGAAATCAAATTCGCATTAGGCAACGCAAGAAAGATTCTAGAACAAATCTTCCCACATGTAGCAGATCATGATGTAGCCAAATTTCGTGAGTTAATGAGAAAGAGATTAGACGATTATTATAAGAAGAATCCACCAGATGAAATTGTATTACCATCTAAAGATAAGGTTAAAGAATGTAAATCTGGTTTAATTGGATATAATAGATTCCATGTAAAGGAAGGACATGCAGGTGGACAACAACCATCTTCTACATTCGGTATCAAGTTTAAAGATAAATATGGAAAGATGGTTAAAGATAGAAGTTTATATGATAAAGAGAAATACTTCTTTAGAACACACGGATATTGTTCATGGGAGCATGTATAAATAAATTACAATAATAAATCAATCGCATTATAAACCTCATTATGTGATGACCCTCGTGTTGTAGATGTGCTACTCACGAGGGTTTCTTTATGACTATAATTATTGTATATGATTAAAGGAGAATTTATGAAAGAAACAACAAAGAAGCCAAAGAACGAAGATAAAGATGTAAAGAGAGATTTGACAGAAATTAAGATAACTTTAGCTGTAATGGCTAAACAGATTGCAATACTAGAGAAGAAATTACAGTTAGTTAAACCCGAGTTAAATCCTGAAGATACAAGAGAACTTTGGGAAATGACTCACAACAGGAGTAAATAAGATGTCGTACGATTATGAAGAAATATTGAGAAGACGCAGAACAGGTAACAAATAAGGATTAGTATGAAATCAATAGTATTAGGACAGGATAAATTTGAATTTATCGGTGGTACAACTACGCTCCTTGTGGATTTATCTGTATCATTAGTTAAACAAGGTTATAAGGTATATTATTGGTCTACTGACTTTGGTAAACATTCTATAACTGAAGAATGGTTCCAATCTCATAATGTAGAAATGTATCTAAATCAACCTGTAGATCTGGCTATAACATGTCAGCAGACTGCTACAATGTTCTTCTTGAACAAGTGCAAAGTCTTACAATTATTAAATAGTAAATTCACATCATTGGAATACCCAGTTCCTGGAGCAACACATATCTCAGTTTCACACGAAATTAAAGACTTCGTTAAACAGAAATTTGGTGAAGATACACCAGTTATCTTAAATGGAATAGACTTGGACCGATACAAACCAACTGGTGAATTGAACGCAGTTCCTAGAGTATTCTCAATTTGCCAAGGTGATGATAGTCTATTGAAACAAGCTTGTATAGAACTTGGATATGAATTTAATTCAGTTCCAAAGAGTGTTGGTAATAGAATTTGGAATGTAGAAGATTATATTAAAGATTCCGATATAATCGTAGGAATTGGTAGATCAGCTATGGTTGGAATGGCTTGTGGTAAATGTGTAATCAGTTGGGATAATCGTAGTTTAAATCCAAATACTGGATGTGGCTATATTAAACCAGATAATTTCTATGAATATGCTTACACAAATTTGACTGGTAGAGGATATCCACCAATAGATACAGTAGAGAAGCTAAAGAATGAACTTCTTAAATATAACCCAAATGATGGAAAGATATTAAGACAAATTGCTGAAGTTCGTCTTAATGCTGATACAAACGCAACAATTTATATAAACAAACTGGAGGATTAACATGACCTTACAAGACTATTTAAACAACAATTTCAAACATATCACATTAGATACCTTGATAAAGAACGCAAATGGTTCAATTATCACAGTTCCACAAGTAAATGTAGATTTAACTATTGGTATTATTTCAACTAATAACAAGGAAGAATTTGCCAAGTTAGCATTTCATTATGCTCCAGCTGGAACAATCATTGAACCATTGGATGATGACTGGTATGAAACTAGAGTATTGCTTGTAAGAAACTTATTAACAGAGAAACTATTGAAAGACCAAAGAGCCAAACATTATCTTGATATACTTGCTAGACGAGATAAAGACCACTGGGTAGATACAAGCAAACAGAAAGAAGTTAAAGTAGAATCTAAATCACAAGATATTAACATTGTTATAAGGGATTGGAATGAATAAAGAATATCAATTATTCCCTAAACAGAGAGAATTTCTAAATTCAAATGCCCCAATTACATATTTGTGTTGTGGGCGAGGTTTCGGAAAGTCTTTCGTAGCCAGTTTGCTTATTACAATTAACTTCTTACAGGGTAAGAGAATTATTGCTCTAGCACAGAACTTCAAAGCTTTGAATGAAGTATTATTTCAAGAGATTAGAAATAGATTAGAAGAACTTGAAATTCCAGCTAGAATTGATAGTCATGCTATGAAGATAACTTATGGTAATGGAGTAATATATGGAGCTTCATACGAAGGTTTGGAATCAGTTCGTGGTTTATCAAAGATTTCTCTAGCAGTTTGTGATGAAGCAGCACTATCACCACCTAAACTATTTGAAACCTTAACACCATGTTTGCGTGGTGATGGAATTACAGGACAAGTTAGACTATTATCAACACCTAGACGAGGTTCTTGGTTAAACTTATATTGTAAAGAGCATAGTGATAATGTAGAGATTATTACTGCTAGAACATCTGATAATAAGATGATTACTGAAGAACAAATTAAACTAATGAAAGCAACCATTGTTAATCCTGAAATTGCCCGACAAGAATTGGAAGGTGTAATGTTGGATATTGACTCTGATGCTTCTGTAATTCAGTTATGTGATTATCCACTATATGATAACGGGATTGAACTTGACGATAACTATATGGGCATTGACCTATCTGGTCTAGGTTCGGATAACAATGTATTCACAGTATGTAATCGTTATAGAATACTAGATATGGTCTCAGTTAATAAAGCCGATAGCTTTGAATTGTGTAATGTAGCCGAAAGACTAATCACCCAATACAAAGTTAAAGGTACATATATTGATATAACTGGTTCAACATCTTGTGGATTATTGGACTTGATGAAAGCTAAATCTCATGCTGTAGAAGGTATAAATTTCGCACAGAAACCTTATGAAGAAAGATATACAAATGCTAGAGCAGAGATGTATGCTGAAACTGCTAAAGCAATTAAAGCTGGACTATATGTAGATAAACAAGATATCAAGACTCAGTTATCATATACAACCATATCTGTTAATAATACTGGTAAATTCCAATTATGTAAGAAAGAAGAAATTAAAGAAATGATTGGGCATTCACCTGACGAAGCAGATAGTTTCGCTCTTGCAGTTTATGCTATGAATCACAGTTCTGCCACATTAAATGAATCCAAACATGCTAGTGAAGTAGCAAATAAATACTTAAATTATTTGAAGTGGAGTAGATAATGGCATTAGATTGTAAGAACTGTAAAGCCTATTGTTGTAGAAAGATTGGACTATTAAATAAAGACTTAGATAGAGGTGATTGTGTATGTAAGTACTTAGATGATAATAACAAGTGTATGATATATGCCAATAGACCTTTAATATGTAATACTGATAGATTATATGACTTGTTATATAAAGACTTGATGTCTAAAGAAGAATGGGTATTGTTAAATCTACAAGGATGTGAGAAGCTACATGAGAATTTCAAAGAAACCAATAAAGAAGAAGAAAGTGGTGAACCAGGACTTAAAGACCAAATTCCGCAGATCCAAACAGTGGAAAGCTCTAAGGACGAAGAAACGAGCCGAACAGAAGATTGACCCAATTACACTCAAACCACTCAGTAATACCTATAATCTTCACCATTTGGATTTAAATCCTGACCACTATACAGATATATCAGATGAATCTCATTTCATTGGTTTAAACAGTACTTCACATGAACTTGTACACTTTGTATTTGGCGATAGTCGCACAAAGAAAGATTGGAGAGCAATTATCGCCAGATTAACAGAAATCTGCGAACTAATGGAGCAATTAAACTAACTAATTATTGTTTATATTATGGAGGTTTGATGTCTTTATCAGTACGTGAAATCATTAAAGAAGCCTGTACTCGTATAAACTTGGTGCCTAGAAAGCAGGCCGTTCCAGGTGATATACTAGAGAATGGCTATAAATTGCTCAAAGGGGTTGCCGATAAGTATAATAAGGACAACCTTCTATCTTGGACGCAGAACAGTTTAATGTTGCCAAATGTATCCTTAATCCACATTTATGACCAAACTGATATATTGAAAGGTGAACATAATCTATACTTTGATAACGCAACAGAATTAAATGAATATGAATCACAGTTAACACAAGAAGATGTTGATAATGATACTTGGGCTATATTGAAAGACCATCCCAATGTACTATATCGTGTAATGCCTGTAGGAACTCCTGAAGGTACAGTATATACTTGGTATGGAATTGGTGTTAAAGAACCATTCCCACAGCGTTATCAAGAAATGATTCGTTATCAGTCAATGTATCATGTCCAGATTCGTGATGTAGATAAGATTAACAGTATCTATGTTGTTTCTCCTTCTAATGAAGAATATAGAGAAATTACTAAGTTGGACTTTGTAAACCATACAGATTATGATAGATTTGGTAATAATACAAAGACTTTCACATATACACAGAAATCACAAGGTGAATGGCTAATTGAAATTAAGCCAGTTGTTTCTCGTCAGTCTAAACCATATAGATTGAAATTCAATTACAATGAAGGTATTAAGTTTGATTTGGATAGTGAATTGTATATACCAGATAACTATATTGAATTGTTAATTGTAGCAACTGCACACAAATTAGCCTTGATGTATCCTCGCCTTGATGAAGCACAGATGAATCGTTTACAAACAGAAGTCTCAGTATTAGTAGATAATGTAAAGACTCCAAATGCAGTAGATAGAATGATACTTAGAGAAGATTATTGGAGAGGTCCACGTAGAATGACTCAACAGGAACTTCTCTCAGGGGATTGGTTATATTAATGGCTAGTCAAGTTAAGATTATACAGAATATTGCTGGTGGTATTACCAAATCCAATCTGACAAAGGTTGGACTTGGTGAAGCAATTAATATGTACCCAGAAGTACAAACTAATGATCAGTCTTGTACAATCTTGAATAGAACAATTCAAGGTACAGTTAAAGCAGCTGATATACCAGGCAAATGTAGAGGTATGTATCGTGTATCAAGGGGCTATGATAATCGCCCTGTTCTTTATGCAGTATATGGAAATAGTTTATACTTGATTAGGCATGATAATACTTACGATAAGATTGCTACAATTCCATCTTACGGTACAGAATGCCATATGACTGAAACTGGTGGTTATGGTTCTGCTCACCCACATTTGATTATTGTGGATGGTAGTAATGTATACGCAGTTAATACTGGTTTATCAGTTGGTGACCAACAGATGGATTTCAAATCTATCAAATTACCAATTAGAGTTAATACAGATAACACACCAATTAAGCCAACACATTGTGCTTATTTGTATGGATACTTGATTGTAAACGATGCACAAACTGACGCATTCTATACATCTTATCAGTATCCATTTGAAATACAGAATAGTGAACCCGAAGATTTCTATGAAGAAAGAAACTTGTTTAATACCTGGTGGTTATCATTAACAGAAGATGTACAGCTTGCTTATAAAGCTGGTCAAATACAAGACCAATACTATACACAGTATAAAGAATTTATTGATGGTACAGCAGATGATACACCTGAAGTAAATGACTTGTTTAGAGTTGGTACTGTAGAATTTGCCAAATATGGTTTCATTACCTATTCCGAATGGTGCCCAGATAATACTATTGCTTTGTGTAGTAATGGTTCTAAACTTTATACATTTGGTGAACGTTCATGGCAAGTATTCTCATATAATGATGATAAGAATAATCCATTCAGTTCTCCCGATAACGCAGCTGGTAATATAGGTATTAAAGCACCAAACTCATTATCAATGTTGGGTAATACTGTATTATGGCTAGGTTCTAGTGATATTGGTGAAGATGGTATCTTTATGATTAAGGATACTGCTATTCAGCGTGTATCAACACAAGATATAGAAAGAGAGATTACACAACTTACAGATGCTGAAGCTGCATATTCTTCAATTTGGCAAGAACACCAACATACATTCTATTCAATTACATTTGAGAAAGCAAAGAAGACTTTCGTATATGATGTAAATGAGAATGCTTGGCATTATAGAGCAAGTTATGATAGAAACAACCATTTAACATACTGGAGATATAATCATGCCACATTTGCTTATAATAAGGTTTATGTTGGTACTAAAGATGCTCTATGTTATATGGATGAGAACAAATATACTGAACACGATGATAAGGTAATCTTGAAATTAAGACGAGGTTCAGTATTAACTGCAAATAATTGCCCATTCTTCATTGATAGTGCTCAGTTAATTGTAAACAATGGACAACACAGTTTCAATGACCAATACACAAATAAAGAATTGAATCCAAGAGTTTCAATAAGATATACTTGGGATGGAGCAACTTGGTCCGATTATGAAGATTATTTCCTTGGAAAGATTGGTCAGTATGACTATAACACAACGATTTGGCATTGTGGTATGGGTAGTTATTTCACATTAGAAATTTCTACAACTGAACCAATTCCATTTGCAATAGAGAACTTGAAGATTGCTTTCAGTCCATCATCTAGTTTCGTATAAGGAGAAGTAATGAATAAAGCTGAAATAAAGATTATTCGTTATGATGAATCCAATAAGAACTTAGAAGCACTCAAAGGACAATATGGTCAGTTGGGTGATGGTAAAGCAGTCTTCACAGTTATCAAGAATTTGCTCTTTGTAAACTTGTTGGGTGGAGCCAAATATGATAATTTGAAACTACCCACAGTTTATGATGGTTATATTCAATGCTCAGATGGAACTATAATCCAAATAAAGGATAGTATATTAACTTGTAATCTAGCCAATGATGTAAATGGATTTGGTGTTCTAGTACTTGAGAAATGGAATTAACAATGCTAATTATTAACAAAGAATTTATGGAGGTTTAATATATGGCAGCTCCTTTAATTGCCGCTGGTATTATGGCTGGTGCCTCATTATTGGGTGCTGGCATACAATCTTATTCACAATCTAAAGCCGCAGAAGCAGAACGAGAAGCTCGTGAGAAAGCGGCTAAACAGTTGCTCGCACAGGGTCAATTAACTGATAATGAATATAGACAAGTAATTGACAGTATTAATGCTTATTATGCTCAAAGAAAGGGTATTAGTAATGCTGGCGATGTAGATGCTTATCGTCAAGCATTAGCTACCGAATTAAATAAACCTGAAGATTATTATGCAGCAGATGTTGGCGACTTTAGTAAAGAATATACAAAGACTAAAGAAGATTTCATCAACCCCTATTATTCTCGTATTATTGGTGATACTGCAAACACTATTCAACATAGTGCTGCTGGTGCTGGTTTGGGGAGAGGTACTGGAGCTGCTCTAAACATAGCAAAGGGAACAGCAGAGAAATCAGATGAATTGTATAGAACTGCTATGCAGGATTATACACAAGATAGAAACTTTGCTTATCAACAGTTCACAGATGCTATTAGAAACAATCAAGCTAGATTGGATGCTATTCGTGAGAATAACCAGTATAAACTTGGTCTCCAGGGAAATCTTGCACAAGATTATGTAAACACACAAGATGCTCATCAGTCCGATATACTTAAAGCTCAACAGGATAGATTAGCTTCTAGACAGGCTTACGATTCGGCTATCGCTGGCCTTTATTAAGGAGAAATTATGGCAGGAATTTATACAAGAGATAATATAAATTATTCCCAGATGCTACAGAATGCGATTGCCAATCGTGCTAGAGCAGCTGAAAGAGAAGCCGCATATACACAGGCACAAGGTAAACTTTGGGGTGATACTGTAACTAATATTGGAAATATGGCTGGAAGAGCTGTTGGTGGATATAATAATTGGAAAGGTGATACAACTGTAGAAGATGAAGAAGATGCAGAACTTGAGATGTTAAAGAAACAGTTGGAAGAATATCAGAAACAACAAGCTGAAGCAGCTGCTTATCGTGGTCAGGTACAAACTGCAACAAACTTGATGCAAGGTTATCATCCACAAGATAGTTTCACACAAGATATGAATGAATCTTACAACCAGAACTATTTCAATCCATACAATTATGAACTTATGCAAGGAACATATCGTAGAGGTAGATAATGGATATAGGTGCAATTAAAGCTAGAATAGCAGAATTGGAACAACGCAAAGCAGAAAGAAATGCTATGCGTGGTTATCGTGATTTATCATACCTTGACTATATAGCACAGGGTGATAGAAGTGGATTTGATAGAATTGAAGCTGACGAAGTTGCTTATAGAAATATGTTAGCACAACAGAAGTTTCAAGAACAACAAAGAGCATTAGATAGAGAACTTTCAAGAGAACTTGCTGATAAAGCAAATAGTACAAATCGTAGTAATGATGATTTAACACAGAAAGAATACGAATTTGCTTTAATTGAACACGATGCAGCTAAAGAGAAGATGGATAAAGATGACCCAGATTCTATTGCTAACTTTAAGAGAACTGCAAATAAAGTAAATTATTGGGGTAAACATTTACCTGCTGAAATGAACTTTGAACCAATAGTAATACCTGAAGAATTTGAAGATTCTAAATCTGTTCGTATTAATAAGAAAGTTAAGACTGCAAAGAATTTAATGGCTCGTCAAGGTAAGAACTGGAGAGATGAAGATGTTGCTTCAGTAGAAGCATTAATCACAGATCCAGAGTTACCAGATGAACTTGTAGTTCAATTAAGTTCAGAATTAGCAAATAAAGGTGCTGGTGCTGAAACTAAAGATAGAGAAACTAAAGCAAAGAAACAAAGATTGTTAAACAAATATAATAGTATGACTCCAGCTCAACAGAGAAACTGGAAACGAAACAATCCAAATACAGCTAAATTTATAGGAGTATAATATGGCAGATAAGAAAGATAATAAAGAGAAATACTTATCTTTGCTTGATGCTGCTTACGATGCTGCTTCCACTAAATCTGGTTCGGCTCTTTCACAGGAAGAAATAGAACAGTTACAAGAACAGTTGATTGATACTGATGCTGATAAAGTTCCACAATTTCTTTCTTTATATAAAGATAAACTATCTCAAGTTCCTGAAATAGCTTCATTACCAGAGTTTATTTCTATAACAGAGAATCCAAAGGTTGTAGAGAAAGACTATGGTTTCACAGAAGGTGAAGATTTCTATAAGATGGAAGGACCAAAGTCTTGGATGAATAAATCTCCAGTACAACTTGAAGCAAACGCAAAGAAATATGGAATGGAACTTGGCGAATACTTAAATTTGGTTGCTAAACTTGCTACTGAGAAAGAGAAAGAACGTCAATGGAAAGATAATGCTTCAGCTATCACAGTTAAAGAAGTTCCTTATGTTGGTGAAGTAAATGTTCCAGGTTTGACAAATATAATGTTGCCAACTTCTTTCAATAAAGCTGCAATGGGTAAAGATGTTACTAAAGGTGACATTGCTTATGACGTTGGAACTGATATAGTAGAAGGTGGACTTGCTACAGCTCCTTATGGAGGTCCAATTTGGGCAGCATTGACTGGTAATGTAGCCCGTCAGGGCAAACAAATACATGATGAAACACAAGATGAATTTCATCCATTAGAATTGGGTGCTGCCGGTGCTATGGGTGCTTTCGGTACACCAATAGTATTTAAATCTGCTGGTGATGCTTTAAAGAGAATTCCTGGAACACAGGGTATTAAATCTTGGAGACGTTTCACTAAAGGTGTAGAAGATATTGGTGAACAAGACCCAAATATACTATTAGCAAATAAGAAGAAAGAACTTGAGAAACAAACTGCATTATATAGAGCTGTAACAGCAAATGAAGTAAAGAAAGCTGCTAATGCTCAAACAGACCTTGCTAAATTTATGGGTATAGATGTTGGTGATTATGTTCCCTATAACCCAACACCAGTAGAAGCTAATCTATACGGAACTGGTTCAAAGCTTTGGCGAAATGTTAAGAATGGTGAAATCTTAACTGAACAAGAGTATAATAATGCTATTAACTTCTTGAAAGAAGCTAATCGTGGACCAGATTATGTTCCAACACCAAAGAATGTATTAGCAAACCAATATAGACGTGCTGAACAAATTAAGAATATGCCTTATGGTGACATTCTAGTTAATGCTTGGTCTGAACCAAAGCTTTCAAGAATGTTGCGTGAAGGTGGTAGAGTAGCAGGTGGACAAGTTGGTGGTAGAGCTGGTATATCTATATCAGATAATGATAAGAAACTTATTGCTAATAAGATTATAAATTCTGCCGATTGGGGTAGATATATTACTGGTTTGCCACACAATTTAACTGATGAAGAAATCTATATCGCTACAATGTATGGAGATAAGTAAATGAGAAGCTTTGACACATGGAATCGTTATCTTGATAACAATGGTAATCCTTTGCATGGCTGTGTTCAGTTTATGGTAAAGGATGGAACAACAGTTGCTCCAATTTATGATAGTGATGGAACTGCTCTTGATAATCCACAGTTAACTGACATTTATGGTAGAACACAACATCAAGTCTTTATTGACGAAGACTGCGTTGCTTATTTCTATAAGTATATTGGTAATGGTATTTGGTCTGCTCAAGAAGGTATTAACACATCTGACCAAACTAAATGGACACTACAGTATACTATTGAGAACCAGAACTCTATTTCAAGAAATATATCTAGTACTGGAACATACAGTGTTCCAACTATTAACGATTTAAGATTGCTTGACATAGAAGATGTGCCAGAAATAAATGGTATTAAGGTCATTACTCTATTGGGTTATAATAAACTTGGTGATAAAGAACCAATTAACTATTATTGGGACCCTGAATCAACTGATGCAGATAATGAAGGTTCAATTATTAAGTATGAATATGAAATCACTGGTAGATGGATAATGGTTCAACCAACTCATCACTGTGATTCAAGACACTTTGGTGTATTCCCAAGTAATTCCTATAATACAACTGAACAGACATATAGATTATCTAATTTATTTGAATACTGTAATTCCAAGGGTATTAGTCCATTCTTGGATACAGTTGGTGATTATATTTGGTACAGATATAGAAATCTTACTGTAGCTTCTAATAACCCAATTATAGTTTCAAAGGGTATTCAGTTCTATGATGAAACTGACTCCACAATAACTGGTGAATGGCAGGGTAATCCACACTTTGTACAGAGAAATACTAATCTTATCGCAAAGAATGTTAAGACAAGTTGGGATGCTAAATCTTATACTGGTTACGAGAATGTAATCATAGACAAGTATACAGACCAGAAGAACTGGCAAGGTGCCCATATTGACACAAGAATGCTTATCTATGGATTTAACTTTGATAATTGTACCTTTGAAGAGAATGGAAACATTGGTTCCGACAATAACAACAGTATTAACAACACCTTCAATAACTGTAAATTAACAGAAAGAATGTTCGTAACATCCGGTGATTATACAGTTTCATTAGCTGGTTTGTGTACAAATTGCCAAATTGATATGGATGACTTCCGCAATAATATGTGGTTGTATAAGATGATTCGTCAAACTATGGATGGTAATGCTTTCTTTGATTTCAGGGATATGCCCAATGTTGGTAAACCAATTAACAACTGGTCTGCAAACAAGATTACATCTAATGTAATTTCTATTGCTAATTTGAAGAACATTATACAAGGTACAAGATACCCATTGGATAACTTGGGTGGTCAAGTTATTTCCTATATTATGGAAGATTGTACTGGTTATTATCAAGTTCCAGCTAATACTTCATTAACATTAAATAATTGTAATGTTAAGTTAAGATTAGCAGCTGGTGTAAATTTGTTTGTAACAAATGGTACAGTTGAAATTGATGATTATACTTATGCTGGCTCATTGGGTACAGTTTCATTGAATAGCACTACTATTACTGCTCCAACAACAATTAAGTATAAATGTGTAAATCTTTCTTCAAGAGATTCTACAATTAATATGAAGTTTGATGTTACAAGTAATGGTGCTTATTATAATACAGTTATCGCACAAGACCAAGAATGTGCTTATGCAGATGTTAAAGATTGTAATGTTGGTGCTAATTTCATACTTTATGGTATAACTGGTGACGATATACAAATCCCAGTTTATAATGAAATGAAACAACAAACTGGAACATTACATACAACTCGTTATGTAAATGGTACATTTAAGGATAACTATGTATCTGGACAACTTATATTCGGTGCTCCAGGCACAAACGAACACTATGCTTCAAACTGGCTTGCTAGAGGTTTGGCTATAACTAACAACTATGGTTTATCTCCAGCCCCAGTAGCAATTAATCGTGGTACTTCCACTCACTATGAACAGTACAATGTTTATACCTATAAAGATAATAAGGGTACATTCCCTGGTCATCACAGTATGACATTGAATTTAGTTGAAGGTAGGTATCAGACTATTGGTACAGATACTGGTGACTTACAGTTATGTTATGTTGGTAAGATTGACAACTGGGTTGAGCCACACACAGGTAATACTGGACACACAGATCCAAACATTTATATGACAGAATTCACTATGTTTACTATTGGTACTATTGGTGTAAGACTTAAAGCTCAAACTTATATGGGTAGTACATTTATTCCACCTGCTCCTGAAACTGCAGCTCAACACAGAGAACAACGTCCAGTATTGGGTACAACAACTGTATTAGACACAGTTGAAAGAAGTAGACAACAATATGAAGCAGAAGCACAAACTGGAACACCTTGGCCAAAGAGTCTATATTGGATTGGTGGAACTACAGGAATGACTTGGAGAATCACTAAATGGATGGGTTTCATGACTATGCTTGGATTGTATGGTGGTTCATCATTCAAGTATCAAGGACCATTTGATATGGACTTTGAACCAATCTCAGCATGGCCTGATTCATATTACTTATCCTAATTATTGACAAAGAGGTTGCTAATGGACGCAATAATAGACCAATGTAGAGAATTTCTAAATAAATCTGATGCTCGTTATTCAAGAACAATTATCAGAGCAGTTAATGATTTGAAACGATATTCAGGTGATTTCTGGAATACTGAATACATGAAAGAGTATAACAGAAAGAATCGTGTTAATTTATCATTAAATAACTGGAATCCAATGGTAAATGCTATATCTTCACCGATTAGCAATTCACCTTGGCATGTTGAATTAACTGACAAGAGAAACGAACTTGAATTTGTACAAGAGAATATAGATAATTTGGAAGATGATACAGATACTAAATCTGCTATGATTGATGCTTTCCGTAAAGCAGTCTTAACAGGTTATGGTTATCTTGTGGTTACTACTGTAGAAGATGAATTAACTATGGAACCTAAAGTGGTAATTGAAACTGCTACTCATATTGACAGTATTGCTGTTGACCCAAACTGTGTAAATGTGGATTGTAGTGATGCTGAAGAAGGTGCTGTAATTAACTATATTTCTACTCGTAAAGCCAAGAGATTATATGGCGAAGATGTTGTACCAATGAATTATCCACAAACAACTTGCTATATAGATTTCACTCCATATAAACAATGGAAACTCCCAGCAGATTCTGTTGCAGTTATTTCTTATTATACAAAGAATGACAATGGCTTTGTTGATTTCTATAAGATTGTTGGTGATAAGATTGTACAACAAGCTGAATTACCAATTAAATACATTCCTATCATTAGATTATCTGGTAATGAAATCTATGAAGATAACCAGATCAATTATAATGGTATTGTACAACAAACATTAACACTTGAACTTGGTGCTAATATTGCTTATTCTACATTGATTGAAAGATGTGGTAGAAGTCCTAAAGCAAACTATATGGTTAATATAGATGCTATTGATGGACTAGAGAAAGAACTTGCCGCAGTTAACCAAGATGATACTGTAGCTGTATTGTGGAAAGGTGAACATCAACCTGTTCCATTAACAGAATCATTTGAAACTGGTGACTTACAGAATACAATCAGTACATGTAGAACATTGATGGAAGATACATTAGGTATTCCATTAGCTGGTATTGTTGACCAGAGAGAAAGAACTGCAACTGAAATTCTTCGTCAAGAAACATCTAAAGAATCTAATACAGCTAACTATTATAATAATGCTTATAAAGCCATGAGAACTGTTGGTAGAATTGTTATTGAAATGCTTACAGGTGGTCAAGACCTTAAATTCTCATTGGAGAATGGTCCTTCTGTAATTACTAGAGAAATGAAGATTCGTCAAGAACTTTCTGCTCTTGGTACAATTATGCCAGATACAATGAAACCAATTATTGCTAAGTACTTTGCTGATACATTGAAGAATGATTTGGGTGATGAATTGAGTCGTAACATTGTTGCTAATTTGCCACCAGATGTAAACTTTGTTTCCGATATGCAAGACCCAACTGCTATTCACCAAATGAAACAATTACAGTCTCAATTTGATGAAGTTATGGGTGAACTTGAATTAACCAAACAAGAGAACAAACAGCTTCGTGAACAGTTAACTATGAGTCAAATCAATATCATGAATAATCGTGAACAGAGAGAACTTGATTGGCAGAAATTCACAGTTTCCGAACAAGATAAGATGTTACTTGAAGGTGCTAAACTTGATGCTCAAGCTGCTAAAGATGGTGACAATGCTAACTTGAAACAGCAAGAAATTAATCTTAAAGCAGCTGAACAGAACATTGAACAAGCACAGAAACAGACTGATGCTAAACTAGAAGGTTATCAAGATGCTTTAAGTGATATGGGGATGTAAATTATGTTATTTAACATTCTAACAGGTGCTGGATTATCTAACAATGTGCTAAAGAGTGGCGATAGACAAGCCACCTTTAGGCAGACTCCTGCAGAACACGAAGAACTATTGGATGAAAGAAATCTTCCAGGTTATCGTGAAGCTATGTTGTTAGAAGGTCCAGCTAGATTGATGGCTATTCAACAACTTAGAGCACAAGCTGCTTTAAGAGAAGCAGAATATCCAAAGTATTGGGATGACCAATATCCTCGTAGAAATATATCTCAGTCTTCTTCATGGGTTGGTGATATAGATTATGACCCATACAGTAATGCTATGCAAGTACAACTTGGAAACAAGATATATTCATATTATAAGACACCAGATCAAGTGGCAGAAATTCTAAATAGTCCAAGTATAGGAGAGAAATTCAATGGCAGATAATCTTAAACCATATGACCCAAATAAAGGATTTATTTCATTCAGATTAAATCCAGATGCTATTAAAGAAGAAGCATTGAATTTAATCCCTTATCCATTTGGAACTATTGCTAGAGAAATGTACTATAATCCTGATGGCAGTGCTATTGAGACCGCTAAACAGGTCGGTAGAGAATTTCCAGTATTAGGGTCTTTATTGAGTGGTGAACCAGTAAATGCTTTGAAAGAAGCTATATTATTTGGATTTCCAGTAGGTAAAGGATATAGACAAGAAATATCTAACTTAGCAAATAAAGGTTATAGATTTAAAGTATCAGAACCCACAGCCATGACACCTGGTCACAGGTACACAATGGATGAGGGTGAAATATATGCTTATAAACCAGATAAGAATGGTAGAGCAAGTAAATCTATGGTATTAACACCTAGAGATGTTTCCAAATATAAACAAGAAGGTTTAAACTATAATGATGTTAATAAAGGTAAACCTGAGGAAAGAGGTTATTATGCTTGGTATAGGGACCCAATTAAACCATATAAAGATATAAGTGGAAATGAATTACTTAATCTTATAGATGAGTCTAATAAAGTACATGAAACTGTTCCATCATTAGTTTCAAGGGACCCTTATATAGAAGCAAATAAAGATATGACTGGTGGTGCTATTCCAAATTCATTAGAAAGATCAGTTGAGGGACCTTTAGCATATAAATTAGATGAAATGAATAGAATTGAATCTTTATTAGAAGGTATTGATAATGCTAAAGCACATAAGAAACCTAGTGAAGATATAGTAATAGAGAATGCTGATGTGTTTGCAGCTAGAAATGATAATAATATACGCCATACCACTGGTTATAAGAAACAAGAACCAAGGGTTCGTTTATATTCTAGTAGAAGTAATACATTAAGAAGGCCAGGTTCATCTGATAAATATCCAATGTATTCTAGATCTGATTATGTATTTAATCCACAAATAGATAGAAATCTATTTGAAACTGATATGAAACGATTACAGAATGATATAGATGTTAGAAATTTACAATCTATGTTTGATGATTATGTAGTACCAGTTGACCCTAAATATTTCAAAGAATACCACGCATATATGGCTAAACAGAAATATTTGAATGATTTAGATATGGCTTCTCAAGCTTATAGAGATGCTATAAATGGTCCTTTCCTTGAAGATTTATTGGACTATCCTAGATAATCAGATAGTACTGCTCTAATTATTGAATGTATTATGGCAACGGTAGCCAGTACAATTTAACAAATACCGGTAAAGATAGGAAGTCACCCTGTATGAGTATGACAACAGAACAAGCTCAAGAAATTATCAATAAGAGCAAACAAACAGCTAATGAAACAGAAGTCCCATCAACAGAAGTTTCTAAATCACCAGAACCAACCGCCGATTCTCCTGAAGATAAAGCTGATACCAATGACAAAGCGGAGCCAACAACTGAAACGAAAGCTGAAGAAAGTGATGAGTCTAAAGCAAATAGTACAGAAGTTGAGAAGAAAGAAGAGCCAAATAAAGAAACTGCGCCTAAACCTAGATTTCCCACAATGAGTAAGCGTGATTATGCTTTCATTCGTGAGAAAGATAAACGTAGACAACAGAAACAGAAATATGAGGCTCGTATTAAAGAACTTGAAGCCGAACTTGAACGAAAGAAAGGTTTGGATTATGAATACTTCAAGAATCAAGATGGAACACCAGATCCTAAATCGTATGTAAACTGGGAATTCAAGAAACGCGATATGCAGGATGAAATTAATGCATTACGTCAGCAGAATGAAAGAGAACAGCATGATTACGATATGGAAAGGGATAGAATTATCACTGAACGATGCTTCCAGGACCCCCAAGAATTGCAGGAATATAATCAAATGATTGCAGAGAAAGGGAAATACTTTGCTGAAGCAGTTCAAGAACGAGACCCAAATGGTGTAGTCTTCGGTTATCTTGAGACTCTAAATGACTATCCAATAGTCTTAAAGGAGTTAATGGATTTAGAGAAGAATCCAGGATTACTTGCTAGAGTATTTCGTAGTTCTGACCCAGAATCTCTAAAGAGAAACATTGCAGTAGTTGCAGATGAAATCTTGGAGAAACGATATAAACCAGTTCAACCTGTTCCACAAGTTCAACCTGAAACAACCAAACCTGCTCTTCCAGTCATTGGAAAGCAAATCACAAATAACACAACAACGGTTACACCAACTGTTAAAGATAGAAATTATTGGAACAGATGGTTAACCGAACATAATCATAAACATTAATGGAGAATATAAATTATGCCTACAAATAACGCATTTGTTACAAACGAGTTGACCGACCTTATTAACGTACGTGCTGCTGAAGCCGCTGGTTATTTAACAGTTGGTTCTAAATCTTACTTTGGTGACCAGTTGGTCGGTAAGAGAAATGGTGAAGAATATACTTTCGTTGTTAAAGACGCTGGTAAGTATGTTCGTGGTAAAGATATTACTGGTCAGTCTTCACAGTTAACAGAACGTTCTGTTAAGAAGAAGATTGAAGTTGGTAACGTCATGATTGATACTGACTTCGTAGAAGCTGTTACCGATGTAAACTGGGACAAAGAAATTGCTCAGCCAAATGGTAAGGCTCTTATTGAAGGTCTTGTTCAGGATGTAATTTCTGAAGACTTGGGCCGTGCTAATACCGCATTCGTTGGTGCTGGTTGGATGCCATTGACCAAGGCTAATGGTTTCTTGCGTTCTATTTCTACTGAAGACCGTTATGGCTTCATTGACCCAATGATTGAATCTATTCTTCCTGCCGGTGGTAAAGGTTTCACACCAGTTGATGCCGAACCTCTCTATAAGAAGGGTATGATTGGTAATGTTGGTGGAACTGACTATCGTGAACAGCAATTCTTGCCATCTCTTGAAATCTCTGCTGAATTGGCTAGTGAACTTGCTTCTGCTACAGTTAAGACCTATACTCCAGGTGTAACTGCTGACACTATCGCTCTTAATGGTGTAACCGAAACAATCCCAGCTGGTACTCCACTCTTTATTGAAGATGTTATGGCTACAAACTTGGTTGGTAATAAGACCTCTAGTTATAAAGCTTTCATCGCTATTGAAGATGGTTCTGCTGGTACAATCAAGGTTCGTCCAGTTGATTTCGCTGGTCAGGGCACTAAAGAAGCTATCTTGAAAGATGGTTCTACTGTAGATGTTTCTGGTCTTGCTAACAAGAAACTTGTAAACCCAATTAAAGAAGGTCTTTATTACACTGGTATTATTCGTCTTGATGGTACTATGGAATTTGATACCTTGAAGAAACAGGATTGGTCTAATGCCGACTTGACTTCTAGTGGTATTGAAGGAATCACAGTTCACTGTGCTCGTGCCGTTAACGTAGAAGCTGGTACTAATAAGACTCGTTGGGCAGTTGCTGCTATCGCTGGTGTAGTTGAACCTCGTGGTGTTGCTTACATCTGCGTTAAGGACCAGCTTCCTAACCAAGTTGTTGTAATGTAATTTACAATTAACCTAAACAAATAAAGGGACCCAAATGGGTCCCTTTCTTGTTATATTTGAACTTTAGGTTTATCAAATATGGCTCGGTATTTATCTAAGTTTCCTTCCAGCCATCGTTTATTCAAATAATCATATTGGTATTTCACAATTTCGTCATAGTGTTCTTCACATTGTTTAAACGCATATTCAATTTGTTTAGAAGTTGCTTTAACTGGAATCTTCTGTAAATCGTGAGCATAGTGATATGGACTATCTTCAAAGTCACTACATAAACATACTCTACCAACTGCACAACATTCCAAGTATTTCAAATCACTCTTACATTTGTTAAAGAAATTATCAGCAAGTGGAGCAATTACATACTTACATTGAGAAGCAATTTGATAGAAATTAACTGCGTATGAAGTCATATCAGTCCAAGGATATACTTTATCTGTGTTAATAAACCAAGGTTTAATTCCCATAATAGTCATATCTTTATCTTTCAAGAATTTATCCCATTCACTAGTGAAATCACCATACATGTGATTCTCATTACTGAAGTGAGTTGGACTACCTGCATAAAGAATCTTCTCACTATTTGGTGCTTCAATTCGTGGGAAAGTCCATTTAAATCTTGGCAACATATTTGGGATTACATTTATCTTTGTTGCTGGAACAAATTCACATAAACTCTCTTTCAATGATTCAGTTGTAACTACAATTACATCGGAAAGTTCATTTAAATACTTTCTCATTGATTCTTTATTATCAAGATGATTAATCTTTGTGAAGTTATACTTGGGCAATTCATCCCATACATTATCATCAAAGTCAATAATAAACTTAACATTAGTTTGATGTTTAATCTTCAATAGTGTTTCCATATTCTTTGTACCAACTGCTCGTTGTGTAAAGAAATAATCTTGATTGTGATAGTGGAAAGCCCCTGGTGGTGAGATGGTTACAGTATAATTACCATATAATACATCTGCTATATTCTTAACTCTATACAATCCACAAGCATAACTATCCATTGGTACGAAGTCTATGCTAATCTTCTTATCTGCCATTTATTACTCCTTGTTTAAATTTGAAACTTTGTGTGTGCTATATTCTTCCATATATTCTTCCCATTCTTCTTCACAATGCTTATCTATTTCTTGTTTCTTCTTATAGTCATTAATCTTATCAGTATAATAATGGCAAGCGGAAGTATATCCAATTCTATAAGCAAATGAATAAATTGAAGAACCTCTATTTGGGTCAAACTGTGGTAACCCAGTTAATAATTCTAAAGTTTGGTAATCAAGCATTTCTTCTCTTTCTTGCTTACATTTATTCTTGAATTTGGGACCTTCTTGAACGATTAGGGCTATAGTGAGTATGTATATCCCATATCTATCATTCTCTTTCTCAGTTAATCGTTGTTTATTTCTCAGTTTAATAACTAGTTTGGAGAAATCATCTAGGTCTATATCATAATACTTTGTATAATTTGGGTCAGTATATTGTATATCTGTTGCTCGTTTGCGTCCAGGGTCTTTCCATTTAGGGATGTCCATAATTACCTCTTTATTTAATTGTGTACTTACTATTTATAACAACTAATTATTGGTATAACATGAAATCATACAGCTATGCCTTGGAGGAAGGATTTATATGATTAACGCCGATGATATGCAAAGTTGGGCATATTTGCTTGCCCCTACATTCCAATTTGTTAATACTGCGGGTAAGCCATTAACAGAAGGTTGGATAGAAGTTTATATTGCTGGTACACGAAACAAATATTATTGTGCATCAGATTTCAATGGTACATTACATCCATTTCAAATTCCACTAGATAGTCTTGGAGCAAACATTGTATTAGCTGACCCAGATCAAGCTTACGATGTTTATGTTTATAACAAGTATGGCTCTCTTATTATGAGCCGTTATCATGTAAGTCCAGGTATGGCAGGTGGTAGTGGTGTATTAAATATAACAATTACATCTGAAGATGGTACAGTTACTGTAAATAATGATGGAAATGGAAACTTTGATTTAAGTATTCAAGATACAGTTGATAGAATTGATGCTCTTGAACAAGCAGTTTCCGGTTTGAGTGCTGATTCTTCTGTTGGTTATGCTATTGCTCACGCATATACAGTTAATCTTGATGGTACATTTAATCTTATAAATGATAGTGTAAGTGGTATTGGTTATACTTCTAATATGGATGGTTTCAGATTGAAATCTGGACACATCTATCAGTTTAACTTCAATGCTCTCTTTGAGAATGGTGCATTTGATAGAACCTGTAGTGGTAAATTGTATTTGGAAGGTCCAGATACTATTGCTCAAGAATGGAAGTTTGACCTAGATGACTCATACTATCATAGTCAATCATTTAATGGTTCTACAGTTCTCTTAACACCTAGAGATTTGAACTATTATGATTTGAAATTGAAACTTGCTTGGGATGTTGATTATCCAAATAAACCAAACATTGATTTGAATAAGATTAGTCTTGTTGATATTACTACATTAATCAGTACAACTGTTAGTGGTATGGGTGGTGATTATGCTGCCGGTGATGGTATCTATATTAACGATGAAACAAATGTTATCTCAGTTGATATGGATTACATTAACAATCACTTGAATATCAATGTTGACGAAATTGTTGCTTCTGCAGTTAATATTGCTACTGCTTATACAGATGCTAGAGTTACAAGTGTATCTGGTGATTTGGTCAATTTGATTGCTGAAGTTAGTGCTAGTATTCCTACTGGTATTGAACAAGTACAGAGTGATTGGAATGAACAAGATTCTAGTTCTCCAGCATATATCCAACATAAACCAGATTTAAGTGTTTATGCTACAAATGCTAGTGTTAGTGCTGTTTCTTCTGTATTACAGAGTGAAATTGATGCAATTAGTGGTGCTATTCCTACTGATTATGTAACTCACGATGAAGTTAGTGCAGTTAGTGGAAACATCATTGAATATGTTAATAGTGTAAGTGGTGATTTAGTTGAAACCATTAACAATGTAAGTGGTGATATAATCCATACAGTTGAATCAGTTAGTGGAGATATAATTGAAACTGTAAATAATGTTTCAGGAGATATTATACACACTGTTGAAACTGTTAGTGGTGATATTATTGAAACAATTACAACTGTATCAGGTGATATAATTGAAACTGTTAATAATGTTTCCGGTGATATTATCCATACTGTAGAAAGTGTATCTGGTGATTTAGTTGAAATCATTGAAACTGCTACCGCAAATATTCCAGAACAAGTTAATGCCGACTGGGAAGCTGTAAGTGGTAAAGCAGAAATTCTCAATAAACCTGACTTAAGTATCTATGCTACTCATACAGAAGTTAGTGGTGTTTCTGCAGTATTAAATGAAAGAATTAATAATGTAAGTGGTGATATAATTGAAACTATCACTACTGTATCTGGTGATGTAATCAATACAGTAGAAACAGTTAGTGCTGTATTAGAAGGTGACATTGTTTCTGCTATCCAGGTCGCAACTGGTGCTATCCCAGAACAAGTTAACGCAGATTGGAATGCAGTTAGTGGAAAGGCCGAAATCTTAAATAAACCAGATCTTTCTATCTATGCTACTCACGATGAATTGGTTGATGCTGTTACGGCAGTTTCTTCAATGATTCCTACCGACTATGTAACTCATAATGAAGTTTCTGCAGTATCCGCAAATCTCGTCAATTATGTTAATACTGTATCTGGTGATGTAGTAAACTATGTTGATGAAAGTATTGTATCAGCTATTAATGTTGCTACAGGTTCATTTGAACAAGTTCAATCGGACTGGACAGAAGATGATACAAATGACCCAGCTTACATCCAGAACAAACCCAATGAAATTGAACTCATTGCTGGTCAGAATATTGGTATCTTCTCTACTGATTCAACTATTACTATTGCTGCTAGTGCTACAGATATAAGTGGATTGGCTACACATAGTGAAGTTAATACTGTTAGTGGTATTCTTGAATCCGAAATTCAAGCTGTTTCTGCTGCTATTGGTGAACAAGTTCCAAATGTAAGTATTCAATCTCCAAGTGGTTCATTGGTTGTAACTGAAACTGTTAGTGGAAACAACAAGATTTATTCTATTGATGTTGCTCCAACATCTGGTATTGAGTATGGTCAGTTCTATGCTAATAACATTACTGGTGCTGCTACAATGGCTAGAACCAAAGGTAACATTGATATTACTAACGATGGTAAGATTAAACTTAAACAAGGTCAATCTTATCATGTAACAGTTCGTGGTCGCTATAATCAAACAGTTCTCAAAGATAATTACTCTTATGCTTCTTATATTGAATATGTTACTAACAACAGTATCAATATAAATGTTGATGAATCAAGAAGTGGTTCTCAATACTTTGAATTATCTTATGACTTGTTCAAGTTAAATCGTGATACTGATTATTATGTATTCTTCACTCTTGATGACGCAACAGTAAATGACTTGTTTATTGATATCCATAGCTTGGCAAATGTTGGTAGCAACGGTTCAAGTGGTGGAAGTTCCCCAGAATATGATGCTGGTTATGGTATTCAAATTCTAAACAACGTCATTTCTGTTAGCGGCATCGCTCCACAGGTTCAATCTGATTGGAACCAAACTAACACTAGTTCAGTTGATTATATCAAGAATAAACCTGAAGAATATGGATTAATTGCTGGTGATAACATCAGTATTACTGCTAGTGGAAATAACTTTATCATTAGTTCTACTGCTAGTGCAGCTACTGGTATAGATTATCAAGCTGGTTATGGAATTGATATAACTGATGATACAATATCAGTTGATGCTTCTATTATTCCTTCTACAAGTGCTTATGCTACTCATACAGAAGTAAATAATGTTAGTGCAGCTATTATTGCTCAAATCCCAGAACAACAAGTAAATAGTGATTGGACTGCTACAAGTGGTGTGGCAGAAATCTTGAATAAGCCTAATGAAAGTGAATTGATTGCTGGACCAGGTGTAAGTATTACTGCTAGCGGTAGCAATTATATCATTAGTGCAGTTGTTACTGGTTCTCCTGTATTGACTGGTTATGTAACAGAAAGTGAATTACAAACTGTATCTGGTAATATTGTTAATCAAATCCCAGATATTAGTGGTCTTGCTACTAACGCAGATCTTCAAATCGTTAGTGCTGCTATCCCAGATATATCTTCTCTCGCAAGTAAGAGCGAAGTAAACGCAGTATCTGGCACATTACAGACAGAAATCGTGGCTATCAGTGGTGCTATGGTTGATGTTCCAACTGGCGTTTCTGGTGTGGTTGCTGGTCAAGGAATCTCTATTACAGCTAGTGGTAGTGATTATGTAATCTCTTGTACAGTAACTGGTGGCGGTGCTGGTGATGTTACACAAGCAGAACTTGAAACTGTTAGTGGTTCCTTACATACAGAAATTGTTAATGTTAGTGCTGCAATTCCAACAGGTTTCAATCAAGTTCAATCTGATTGGGAACAAACTATTGTTTCTGCAGTAGACTATATTAAGAATAAACCAGAAGAAGCTGGCCTTATTGCAGGTGATAATATTAGCATAACTGCTAGTGGAAATAACTTTGTAGTTAATGCTACAGTTCCAGATGTTTCAAACCTTGCTACGAAGACTGAATTAGCAACTGTTAGTGCTGCAATACCAGATGTAAGTGGATTTGCTACTGTAGAACTTGTAAGTGCTGTTAGTGGTAAATTACCAACTACTGAATTAGGTAAATTCACAATTCATAGTAATGTATCTGGTGGACCTATTGATGTTATTGTTCCTACTGACCAAGCGCCTGACTCTGTATTCTATCAAATAGATTCTGTATCTGGAAATACTTATGCTCCATCAACAAATAATGCTGTTATTACATATTATTATGGTGAAACTCCAGCAGACTTTAATGGCAGTGATGATGCTATATTATTTACAATTAACGATAATATATCAAATATAAATAATATAGCATTCTTCTATACTAATTCTAATACTGGAATGGGCGGACCTTATTTATCACCAACTAATATAACAGGTGGTTCGCCAGGTGTAGTACAAAGCGGTACTTATAAAGTTAAAGCACAGTATAATCAGGGAGTAACTTATGGTTATGGTAAGTATCTGCAAATTATGCTTAACTGGAGAAATTATGCTTCAGATCCTGAACAATCCTTACAATGGGTACAAGAAGCTTTATCAAAGATTACATTCTTTGGTGTAGTTCGTCCTGATCCATCACTTGGTACTACAGTAAATCTTGATAGATATTACTTAGGTAATACTAGTACTACAACAAATACTTCTAACTTGACTCAGGCTACTATATATACAGATCCAACTTCAAAGAAACAATCAGTTTATTTGCCATATTCAATACCTAGCAACTGGAAACAGGATGTTAATGTACTTCTACAATACGGAACGACATCTAATCCTAATAATGCATTATATACATATTACGGCGCTTATAAACAAGAAAGCGGAACTAGTAATATGCAATACGCAGTTTGTGTTGACCATAACTGGACTAATAAGATAATGACATTTATCTCCTTCGATAAGAATGGCGATGCATTTGAGAAATGGACATATAACTGGGGTACTTCTCCAAAGACATGGACAACTGAATCTATTTCAAGTGGTTCAACATATACTGCTGGTGATTATATTGGTATTACTGATGATACAATTTCTGTTACTGGTATTACTGATTTAGTTGCTGGTGATAACATCACAATAACTGCTAGTGGTTCTAGTGCTATCATTAGTGCTACTGGTGGAGAAGGTGATGTAACAATAGAAGAACTTGCTTCTGTATCTGGTACACTTGAAACTGAAATTCAAACTGTTAGTGCAGCATTAGATTCTGCTGATATTCCAACTGGAGTTAGTGGACTTGTTGGCGGTACAAATGTAAGTATTACTGCTAGTGGTTCAAATTATGTAATTGATGCTACAGTTCCAACATTACCAACTGAAGAAGAAGTAGACTTTGAAGAAGTAGATCTTAGAGATTATGCTTTAGCTTCTGCAGTTACAACAGAACTTGCTAATAAACAGAACACATTAACTGGTATTACAGATATTCAGGTAGTTCAATCATTACCAGTATCTCCAGTTTCATCAGTATTATATTTAATTCCAGAGGTTTAACATGTCTACAGTTTATACATTAAATGGTAAAGTATTAAAGAATAGTGCCAATGATAAGTGGCTCACAAAGAAAGAAATTGACCCATATAATCCACTTGGTTTACCACCTAATACTGTTAGAGTTGTAACACCAAATAATCAACCTCCAAGTCATCGGTCCAGGCTGGGTAGCAACTTATGAAACAGCAACTTTAGTTCCAGGAACAACAAATGTATATGATGTGTATAAGAGCGGTACTGACTTTACTAAATTATTATGCTATAGTAATATTGTTGAAGTATTGGGTGCTAATACAACTGGTATTACTAATATGGATAGTATGTTCCGAGCTTGCACATCATTAACTTCAATACCATTGTTTGATACAAGTAAAGTTACTAATATGGATTATACGTTTGAGAGATGTTTAAAGGTACAATCTGGTGCTTTAGCACTTTATCAACATGCTAGTACACAAGCAATACCTCCAACAAATCACACAGATACATTTAGTGATTGCGGTAGTGATACTACTACTGGAGCTGAAGAACTAGCACAAATACCTTCTAGTTGGGGTGGTACTGGAGCATAACAATGAGTTTCAAATTAGGAAATACAAGCATTAGTGAATTATATGTTGGTTCAACCAAGATTGGGTCTGCCTATCTTGGTTCTACCAAAGTATATGAAAGTTCTCAACCTAGACCACCTATTCCTGAAGATGGTGTTCTTATTGGTGATCAGATTTGGTCAAAGTTCTATGTAAATAAGGATTTCTGTGGTGTTGCACCTAAGAATACAAGAACTTATCATGGTTTAGTTATTAGTTATTATGAAAGAAGTCAACTATCAAGTCTTACATTTCCAGATAATTGGAGATTACCAAACCGTACTGATATATCAATATTAAAGAATTATGTTGGTGTAAGACAAGGACAGAAATTAGTTTCAGTTGAAGATGGTGGAACTGATGAATATGGTTTAAATTTATATATGACTGGATATTTAACTGGTTCATATTATGATAGTTACAAACAAAGTTCGTGGGCAACATTCTCAAGATATGGTGATTATATTGCTTATGCTACTTCTGGTACATTAGAAGAATATTATGATACGGCAAGGAAGAAAGCTACACCATTTAGATTAATATTGGATGTTTAATATGATAATATTTAATAATAAACTAGTTAGAGTAAATGGAAATCTTGCTACAGTTGGTTATGTTCCACCTGAACCACCAACACCATCTGTACCATCTGATATGGATTTCATATACTTTGCTAATGACTTTGATGGAACAAAGATTCCTAATAAAGCCACTGGTACAAATGCTTTCGGTCCTTATCTTGAAGAAGGAACTATAACAAAGAACGGTAGTGGTTCAAATTGTTACTTATCTAATGGTTTCGGAAATAATAGACTTTATTATAATCTTACTGATGACCAATTAAATAAGATGAAACCAACAAACAATGGTGATACATATTCATTCTTTATTAGAGCTTATCAGAGTACATCAGGAGGAACTTCTGGTATATTATCTTGGAGAACATCCGGATACATTTATATGATCAGATGTGAAAGTGGTCAATTACAATTACATACAACTAGTGGCAACAATTTGGGTTCTAATTTCTTATTAACTAGTGATAAAGTATATAAAGTAATAGCAACAAATATTAATGGAACTTGTGTTATATTTGCAAAGAACCTAAATACTGGTACAGAAAGTAAATCTTATACTTGTAAACCAAATATGAATAATAAGATGGTATCATTTACTGGGTATACTACAGGTAGTGCAGAATCAAATACCGATGCAATTTATGCTTTAGCTGGTATTCCAAGAGCCACAACTGAGGAAGAAGACGAAATTATTAAGACTGCTTTGTTGAATCAGAGTCTATAATTATTGTAGAAAGGGGTTCAAATGCTTAAATTCAATAATAAAGTTCTAAAGATTCTTGATAAATGGTTAAATCCAAATGGTGCACCAGTACCACCTGAGCCACCTGTAGACCCATATAATCCACTACGTCTACCACCTTATACAGTAAGAGTAAGGACTAATGATGGTAATGTACCAAATAAGGGTAGTTGGACTGAATACGAAACAGCCACTCTCGTACCTGGTACAACCGATGTTTATGATGTTTATAAGAGAGGTACAAACTTTAGTTGGTTGCTTTGTGATTCAGCTAATGTTATAGAAGTTCTAGGTGCAAATACATCTAATGTTACAGATATGCAGAATATGTTTAGAAATTGTACAGCTCTACAGTCTGTTCCTTTATTTGATACATCTAAGGTTTGGAATATGATTAGTATGTTTGGGTATTGTGAACATTTGACCACAGTTCCTTTGTTTGACACATCTAATGTTACAACTATGAGTGGTATGTTCATGGGCTGTACACAATTAACAACTGTTCCTTTATTTAATACATCTAAAGTTACAGCTATGAATGATATGTTTAGAGTATGTACATCCTTAACTAATGTTCCTTTATTTGATACATCTAAGGTTACAGCTATGGCAGACATGTTTAATAGTTGTTCAACCTTACAATCAGTTCCTTTATTTGATACATCTAATGTTACAACTATGAGTGGTATGTTCTTTAGGTGTACATCATTAACTTCTATTCCATTATTTAACACATCCAAAGTAACTGATATGAATAATACATTTGGACAAACATTGAATGTTGAAGGTGGAGCATTAGCCCTTTATCAACAAGCTTCATCACAAACAAATCCACCATCTTCACATTCACAAACATTCTATGACTGTGGTAAGAATACTACTACTGGTGCAGCAGAATTGGCTCAAATCCCAAGTAATTGGAAGTAATAAATTAAATTTATAAGGGAACTCTATAATGTTTACGAAGAATGGTAACATATTGAAAGTTAATGGAAACTGGCTTAATCCACATACTGAGCCAGAACCACCTGAACCATATCCATTTGATGAAGTTACTATTGGTACACAGAAATGGATGGCAAAGAATCTTGATATAGATGATGGTGGTGAAGGTGTTAGAATTAGAAATGATTTAATTGTTAATGGAATAAATTTCGGTACTCAGTACTACTATACTTGGGATGCGGCAAATAGAATAGCAAGTAATATACCTGGATGGCATTTACCAAATAAAGACGATATAGATTTATTTAAGTCTACTGTAGAATCAGATGCTGAAAGGCAACATAGGTATAATTCACAGATGGTTAAATCAAGAACAGGATGGACTAGAAATGGGTCAAGCCCCTTAAATAATGTAGATTATTATCACTTTAATGCTCAACCAGTTGACTTTATAACTTATAATTCAAATACAGGAACTTATTCTGGACCTAGAACTGATGGATATTATTGTTGTTACTGGGGTTCATATTTCCCATCTTCACATAATGTGTATTCAATATATTTATCATATAATAGCGAATGGCTTACTAGTGTTGTGAATGATGTATATAGTGAATCAACATATTATCGCTCAGTTCGTTTAATAAAGGATACCTAATGATAGTATACAATGGAAATATAGTAGTCAATAACGGAAGATGGATTATACCACATCAGAAGAGAAAGCATGACCCTATTCTTGGTGATATTGTAGAAATTGGTAACCAATGGTGGATGTCAGAGAACCTTGCTATTGATGACGGTGAAGGTGGTATTTCTAGTCAGCTTATAAATGGTAAACTTGAGTATAGATATACTAGAGAAGCTGCTATGAGAATTTCTAGTAGAATTAATGGATGGCATCTTCCTACACAATCAGAATGGATAGAATTATTTAATTATGTATCAAATGGTACTTATAATATTTCAGGATCAGACAATCATATTTATGATTTAAGGTCTACATCTGGGTGGTATAATAATCAGAATGGTACTAATCTAACTGGATTTAATGCTTATCCAACTTATCCTTCAAGAAGTGCAGAACTAAGTACTAAATCGGCTTTATATTTAGCCTTTAATACATCTAGAGATGGATATTATACTTATGGAAATACTTGGGCACATATTGATTATAACAATATTGCTGGAATTACAACTTCAAATTATGAAACTCGTTTATCAGTAAGATTAATTAAAGATAGAGCAATTCTGCCATACCCTAAATATGACCTTAATCCATTAAAGCTTCCTGGATATACATTTAGAATTCGTTTCAAACAAGGAGTTACACCTTCAACTTCATTTAGTTCTGTAAGATATACACAAGTTTCTGCTGAAGATAATATATGGGATATAACTGAAACTGGGAATTATAAATGGAAACTTGGTGGACATTTATTGGTATCAAATGAATTTAAATCTGATGTAATTGAAATACTTGGGGCTAATACACAAGGTGTAATTCAATTTCCAAGTAGATTATTTACTGAATGTAAGAATCTTGAAAGCATAAGTACAAGATTTGATTGTTCATCGCTAGAAAGTAGTGAAGGTACATTCTGGCAATGTGAAAGTTTAACACAAGTTCCATTATTAAATTATTATACTTCTTGTAATGTAAATTATTTATTCTGTAACTGTTATAATGTAGAACACGGTGCTTTAGACTTATACCATCAACTTGTTAATCATAATAATGGTAATCATTCTTATACATTCGGTTCGTGTGGTAGAAATACACAAACTGGTTCAGCAGAGTTGGCACAAATTCCATCAAGTTGGAAATCTTCAGGTTAGGAATAAATTTATTAAAGGAGAAATAACAAATGAGTTTAAATAAAGTTCTAAGTAACATTCCACAATCCTTGACATCTGCGGAGAAGCAGCAAGCAAGAGATAATATAGACGCAGCCAAATCTGTTTCAGTTTATGTTCCTGGTACTACAGGTTGGACTGGAGATTTAAGATTCCAATATGATAATACTGCACAAACATTTGATGCTTATGTAGATAATCATGAGCTTGGTTCAGTTATTAGTACACCAACTGTTACTGGTACTTATCTAACTTGTGATGAGAATGGTACAGTAATATGGGAACAGTTGCCAACACCTAAACGAGATGTCTTTATGGAATCTCAGTACTTTAGTGAATCAAGTTATGGTGGAAATATACAACCAATTAAAGCAATTATTTGCCCAACTCATAATGGTAAGTATCCAACAAAGATTATTGGTTCCTTCTATTGTACTCCACAAACTGATTATGATAGTATTTCAGTTGTTCCATTGACTAGTGCTTATACATCTGGTGGTGAGTTTAATTTCAAATTCTATGAGAGTTCACAGAATGTTAATGTAGAGAATTTGCTTGCTTTGAGTTATACTGAAGAACAAGATCCTTTACAAAGAGGCCAATATAGTAATACTGTAACCTTCCAATTCCATAAGAACCCAGGTTATGCTGATGGTGGTGATATTGCTTATATTGGTATTAAAGGTAAATCTAACTCAACTGAATCAAACTATTATCCACATAATATAAACCTTACATACTTCTATGAAAGTGAGGAATAAGTATGCTTATATTAAATAAGAATATCTTAACCATTGGTGGTAATAGATTGGAAGGTGGGCCTTTGACTCCACCTGAACCACCTGGTCCAAGCTTTGATGAAGTTACTATTGGCACTCAAACTTGGATGGCTAAAGATTTAGAAATAGACGATGGTCAAAGTGGTATTACAGTAACTGATTGGGATTATGGCAGTGGTAATGTACCAGTATATTCTTATGATTATACGGCGGCTGCTAGAATTGCTAATAGTATACCAGGTTGGCATTTACCAACTAAAGATGAGTGGGAAACTTTAATTAACTATTGTGGTGGGTCATCATCGGCAGCCTTGCAACTTAAAGCAACTTATGGATGGCCTTCATCTGCAGGTGGTAATGGTTATGATACACGTGGATTTACTGCTCTTCCAAATGTGGAAGACCCTTACTATGACAGTGTATTGGGTGCTTATTGGACTTCTACAATTAGTAGTGGTACTGATAACTATTATTGGATACAAATTGAAAGTAAGATTCAAGCACTTCCTGATGCTGCATCTTCTTGGCCTAATTCAGTTCGTCTAATAAAGGATACCTAATATGGAAGATTTATTATCACAAGCAGTTTCTTCTGGTGATATAAAGATGGTAGTTATAGCTGCTATCTTATATCTCATTATATACTTTCAGCGTAATAACACAAAGAAATCAAGAGATGAAGCTCAAGAGAATCTTGAAACAAGAATAACCTTACTTGAAGCAGATAATAAGATGCTTCACCAACAGCTTGATTCTATTGGAACTAAACTTGATAAGATTATTGACCAACTTTGTGAAATTAAAGTTGAATTAGCAAAGAAAGAAGATAAAGAATAATGGAAACACAAACGGAAACTGAAACGAAGATTGGTGAAGGCATTCCATTTGAAAGACTTAGAAGAATCACTGGTTACCTAGTAGGAACTGTGGATAGATGGAATGATGGTAAGAAAGCCGAATTAAAGGATAGAGTTAAACATGAATCTGATAAAGAAGAACAACCAACTGTTTCTAAATGATGTTAAACTGTGTGATACACTAGACCCAAATATATTATCTAAAGGTTCTTATAAACTTGAAATTACTTATAGTCCTAAATTTAAGAGAGAACTTCCATTAATCTATAATCATGATTATCCTGCATCAAGAGGATTTAGGATTCATCAAGGGAATTTCATGAAAGATACTGAAGGTTGTATATTGGTTGGTAGACGAGTTTCGGATGAAGTTCTAGCAGATAGTTTAAAGACTTTAGAATATGTTATGACCTTAATTAAACTGAATCATGTAGAAACATTAATTGTAGAATAACAAGATTGGGACCCTAACGGGTCCCAATCTTTGTTCATTATATAGGAGGAATTAATATGCTAAATCTTTACATTCATTGTAGAAACTACATTACATAAATCCCACAATGCTCTTTCTTCTTCAGTTAAATTCACTTTACGAAATCTATGTTCATTGTTCCAATATTTATATAGTTCGTAGCTTAAAGCATGTGGCTCTATACTATTCTTCAATCTTGTTATATATGTTGCTAATTTCATTTGAGCATTGAAATCTGGTGTTGTTGTGAAATCATCAGTATCTTCTTTATCTTCAAAGTCTTTCTTAATTTCTTCAAGTTTAATACCAATATTCAATTCTTTCTTTCTCTTAATAATTAATTGTACAGCTTCATCTATTGTTAGCATTAGAATTCCCTAACTTTATATTCATTCTTAAATTTATCACATCTTGTTCTGATTATAGTAGTCATAATTGTATCATCTTTATATTTCTCAAAGATATCTAATCTATTCTTCCAACAATACACACTATATCTACCTTTAGTCCAATCTTCTATAGGTTCTACTTTAAATATATAAGAGATTATATTATTAAGTTCTATATCTATAATCTTTGGAGTTATTTCTCTAATATAATCTATGTATAAATTATATTCTTCTAACAATGCTTTATCTAAATCAAAGTCAGCAAAGTCAGATTTCGCTCTAATTGTTCTAATCTTTACTCTAGTTTCTTTCTTCTTCTTATATATTAAATCTAGCGCTTCTTCTAAAGTCATTAGAAATCCCTCTTTACTGCATCTTCCATTTCGTGAATTTGACGAACCTTCATAACAACATCAAATAATTGTTCACTATCTACTATATTATGTTGTATTCCATAATTCATATATTGTTGGTTTGGAATGTAAGTCCCACTATGAATTTGTGAAGGAGTTTCTTTCCATAATTTATTCACTAATCTATCTTCACCAGCATTTACCCAAACTCTATCCCACCAATCTGGTATTTCATATCCAAACTTCTTGAATATAATTTCTAATAGAAGTTTATCATAATTGTATTTACCATAACCTTTAGCATATAGTTTATCTTCACCAGATGCAATAATATTAATTACTTCCCAAATCATGTGGATAAATTCTTTGTAATCATCAAATGATGTTATCTTGTGTTTAACACCATTTGCCCATATTGTTTCTGGTACAACTGTATCATCATAATGTACAGCTTTAGTTAAACCAACAACTTTACCTTCTTCATTTACAACAGCTCTTTCAGTTGATGGTAACTTACAAACAAGAGTCTTTGAAACCCCTTTATCCCATGTAATTGTACAACACCAAATTCTTGTATTTGGGTCAAGATGACAACCATTTGGGAATATACTTTGGTTTATGGATTTATCTAATCCATCACCTTCTAAATCTATCGTTATAATTCTGTTCACAATTAACCTCATTATTCTTTAATTACTATATTCATAATATATTATTTGATTCAATTTATTGTTATTTCGTACGGACATTGCACCGTGGCTTTGACGAAACTCATTATCATTTAGTCATATATTATGAGAAATGTGATAATCCATAGTAGTTCAATTTCATCTTGATTACCCTAATGGTTCTATTTGGTACATTCGGTAAGGCAGATTATCAATCTCTAATAGTATGTATAATTTATTGATGTGGAATTTCTGTTTCCTACATACCATAATATAGTAATTATAGAATTTGAGTCAATGGTATTTCTATAAATTATGTGAAATTTAGATCTGCATAATTGCGTTTATGTGAATATATGCATAAATCTGGTCATGTTCCCCATGTTCCCCCAAATTTCTGTATAATTATATTATTTAAATGGGGGTGCCCCCACC
>Ga0247611_10001919_pt1 | contig 35581 bp, 41 predicted proteins | sample 177DNAGHGhighgp2_FD_192422 | JGI IMG/M metagenome (GOLD analysis project Ga0247611, IMG submission 192422) | Sheep rumen microbial communities from Palmerston North, Manawatu-Wanganui, New Zealand - 1770 DNA GHGhigh gp2 | ecosystem: Host-associated > Mammals > Digestive system > Stomach > Rumen... | reverse complement strand
AGCTTATTGTAAGACGCTTCCCATCAGGTTCAACCTTATTTGCAATGTTCCAAACACGAGAAGTAACTTCAGCCCAATCGTAAGTACCAACATGGCCATGTATTTCAGGAAAAGTAAACTTAACAAGCTTTTCTTTTGGCGCATCTTTAATAACGCCATTTTTAACAAACTTTGGTATAAGTTTAACTATTAAATCATTTTTAAGTGATGATACATCAAAGCCGCCTTTGTTGTTAAGCTTATATATTCCCAAGTCTGTGCCAAAGACAGCGCCGAAAAGTTGAGTGGCTGTTTTTGCACTTATAACGTCAAGCGACTCTATCCTTTCCCTTACGTCTTCAAACCTTTCCCAATCGCTGTTCTTTTTATATTCAGCAAGAGGATCTTGAAGCCATCTAATCGGACTGAGATTTACAATGTCATCACTATGTTTCATCGCCTCACGGAGGATCTTTAAGTGCAATGAGCCGTCATAAGGCGGATTCATAATGACTACCATATACAGTTAAACTCCTTTCTTATCATTATAGGCCGATGAAAAATCGTTGTGTAACAGTTAGTGTCTATAATGATTTGCTCTTTATGCTCATTGAACTTTTCCATATCAACGCCCTTAAAACATAAAAGAGGTGAAGTTCTTCTGTCGCCTTTTTTAACTCTAGCAGTAGATGATTTTGATATGAAATCATCTGGCTCAAGTTGTTTATAGTTAAAGTTGCCATAATCGTGTTTACGATTAACGTCAGAAAAATGTGTGTTTTTTATAGTAAACCATCCTGGCTCATAATCATAAAGCAATGTCCATTCAAACCACTCTGGCTCAACATATTCATTAAGATCGTCACTATCATATATTGCCATTCCGCCTGTGACGACTACCCATTCTTCTGGTTTTATTATATATGAAATGTGTCCTAGTCTTTTACAAAAGCTAAAGGTTGCCAAGACTACTGATTTATCTGCTTTTTCAAGAACATTCTCAAAATGATAGTGCTTCTTTAATAGGCCAAAAGCGGGATTAGTCAATATAGTCATGCCTTAACTCCAAACTGTATTTTCTTTTTGTAACATTGCAACTTTTCCCAGCTTGATTCATCTAAGCATGAGCCAGTTACAATGTTTTCTGGCGGCACTCCGTATGTAGCCAATCTGTCTCTGCAAAGCTGTGCCTGTCCTTCATCAAGCTCAATGCCGTAACACCTTTTTGGGTCAGCGCCCGCGATGATTGCGCCAACTATTAAGTTTCCCGCGCCAATGCAGCAATCGCAAATGTCGTCGTCAACGTTCTTTAGTTTCTCAATCATTTTGATTACTAATGCAGGAGGCGTATAGAAAGCGCCCAAGTTTTTGCGCTGCTCTTTAGTCAATGCGCCGTACTGTTTATCGGCAAAATCATTTAAGTCTTTTATTATTCTGTCTTTCTGTTCTTGTGTTAGTGTCATATTTATTTAGTTGGAATCATAAAAAAAAGAGAGCCAAAACAAGTTGGCCCTCTAAAAAGGTGATTTGATTAGGAGAATGCAAAGCGCATATGTTCACGCTCTTTATTCGACTATATTAACAGAACTCTATTTCGTAGTATGCTCTGCCAGTCTTTTTACAGTTTTCAACAAAAGCTTTATGCTCTTCTTGAAGTTTTTTGATTAGTTTTTCAATATGTTCTTTTAGCTCGTTGTTCATATTATTTAGCATATTCATTAAAAATGTAAGATTTTACCTAGTATTTTCTAAACGACTCCAAAAATAGTTTATTACATCAATGTTAGTACCAACATTTAACGCTTGTTCTGCTAAAGACTTAGTGTCAACCGCGAAGTTTTGTACTATTGTTGTATTATTAGTTTTGATTTGTTTTATGTATATTTTGTAGTATTTGTTACAATATGATTTGATTATTGATTGAATGTCGTCTACAGATTTATCTGTATTCCACTCATCATAGCACTGCCAACAATCAACGCCACTTGACAATATATGATAAAGAACGTCCATGTAAATGCAGCTCTCATGAAAGAACACTTCTGAATCATATTTCAATGTTCCAATAGTCTGTTCAACTGCGTTTCTGTATGAACGCATCACAAAATCCAAGCCACTCCATTCTTCTTTGTTGTATTTTGATTTCATTGCAATGCGTCTTTTTAAGTGAGCTGCAATCTTTGTTTCTTTATCAAAATATGCGTTCATATGAAATGACTTAAAAATGTTTCTTGTTTCTTTATTCCATTCCATTGTTTCAGACGGGCAAAGCTTGATAAAGTTTTTATACATTTGTTCATATAAATCAATGTCTTCGTCTAACCAAACGCCGTTGTTCAACAAATATGTAATGCGAGGAACTGATGAAGTTACATCGTAATGATTTGTTAGGTTGTAACGTTTAAGAACGTCTTCTTTGTAAAGCTGATTTTCTCTGTCATCGTCATCAACGTCTTTCTTTGCACTAACCAAAGTATTAGTAGCGCGAATGCCGATTTTAGTTACAGCAATATTTCCTTTTGACCATGTGAACGTTGGTTTGAACACGATTTGTCTATCAAAGTCGTCTGCATAAAATGTTGCGTTTATTTTATCAGCCAACGCTTGATATACTTCAAGTTGTGGGTAGTTTACCATTAAACAGTAAGTCAAATAGTTTTCAAAATCAGCAACTGAATAGTTGTCTGGTTTCATCAAATGTAGTTTTGACGAAAAACGTACTTCATTTAAGTCAAATGATTTAATGTTAACGAAGTTTTGTACTATTGTTGTAATAGTATTGTTTATTATATATTTGTTGATATTGTTGATTTGACAATATGATTTGATTGATTGTTCGGCATCATATGAATAAGCATACATTTTGCACTTATTGTCTTTATCATAATATGCGTTAAACTGATATGTTGAGTCATATTCAGCCAGCAAACCAATCTTAATCATATATTTTATCGCGTTAGAGATATTTTGTTGACTTCCCCAAATAGTGCTCAATCTTTTTGATGTTGTCGCAATAGGCATTATAGTAACACCATCAGAAAAGCGGCTTCTTTTCTTTAAATCAATAAACGCTAAAACTTTAGAAAGCTGTTCTTTTGTTTTTGATTTTTGTCTTGAATCAGGAATGTTGAAAGGATTAAAATAAACGTCTTTTGTTGGGCGTTCTGGTTTAGTTAAATGAAAGTCATTTAACTTTTGTTGTTCTGATTTTTGATTTAAGATTTTGTAAGTTTTGTTTAATAAGGTTTCCATTGTTCTGACTCCCTATCCAAAGATTCCGGGCCCGGATAAGGAATCAGAACCAATGGATTTATTGTTTCTTCGGCTGTTCGATTGGACGCGTCAACAACCAAAGGAACAACGTTATAGTTAGATAGTTCTATAAAAATCTAAACTTCGATTTATATATTAACCATCAAATATATTAGCGAACTCTGTTTTAAGCTCGTTATTTATATTTAGTTAGCATTCTTATAAATGAAAACTAGTACTATTATTTGTTCATTTTCTCAGTTAATCTACTAACTATAAAAAGCATTGCGTTCCGTCTTTATTGTACTGGTTTCGCATTTCTTTTTTATGTGTTCTTATTTGGGCTTTATAGAAGTCCAATCTTTTTTAGTCAATCAATCATATAAAAGGCCAGCTCTAATCAGTTGGCCTTTTTTATTTTTACTTTTCACATTTACATTGTTAACTTGAAGTTTTAAGTTATGTACTAACTAAATATACGTAAGGAGAACAAACATGGAACTCGAAGAATATAAAAAGCTTTACAATATCACAGAAGATCAAATCAAGAAGAATATGCTGCGCCCTGGTGAGAACGCATATAGAACTTCGTTGAAGGAACTCATTGGGCAAAAGTATATTGCAAGAAACAGAGTATTCAAACGCTTTATCGAAGACGACCTTCACTATGAATACCTTGGCTATAAAAAAGTTACCGACAAAAGAAAGCAGAAGGCTGGCGCCGATTATGAAGTCTTCTATAATGACGATGGCGTTGAGAAAAAGCTTTACGTTGATTTGAAGTCGCTACAAGGGCCGCACTATGAGCAGATACCACTTGAGCTAGAACAGAATGGAATATGGACAAATGGAAAAAATAAGATTACGGACTATCATTTGTATATAGTCCATGATGACGGAGAACCGCGTCATAAATGGATTCCTTATGACACGATTGTAAAAGAATGTGCTAAATATCGACCACAGATTGAACATAATGGAAATGTGTGCTTCTTCAAATGGGCTGATGAAGTTTACACGAGCAACAATGGTAGTGGAAAATATATCAAGTGGAGCACAATATGACATACACAACAACTGAAGTGAACACAACATTTAGTGGATGGGCTGAAAGTGGCGTAACACGGTTTTATGGCAATGACATTGTAGTTGAGCCCTCAACGCCTGACCCTTATTTGACCATCCCCTATTGTGAAACAAGCTCAATAAATGTAAAGAGAATAAAGCTGCATTACTTTTATGAAAATGGCGCAGACGCGGCGTACTTGCTTGACATTGACGTAAATGATTCTACGAGAGTGAAGAAGCCAATGGACGACATTAAAGTTGGTGAGCCTTTCGCAGCAAAAGATTACCTTATACTTGGCGATGTTGAAGGCGTCATTGATGTAATAGGAGAAATAATATAATGATTGTAACATGGACATTGAAATGTGAGAACTGTGGCAAAAAGTTTGATGGCACAGTCATTTATAACGAACAGACCGAAAAGACGACTATTGTAAGAAACATTTGCGAAGACTGTAACAGAGAAAAAATCATGAAAGAAGCCTTCGAGGAGTTTATGAGTGAAGACTAGCTTTGGATTTTTGTTCCGAGACATATTTGTTGATGGCAGCACCCGCACATGGATGTTTATATTTTACAATGAGAAATATGGGAAATACGAGCTGAACAAAGCTTTTGAAGTTACAGACGACTTCATACAGCTAAATAATAAAGACTGTATTGTTGAGACAATAGGACAACGAATCTTTTAAGGGAGAACATAATATGATAACAGGACATTTTTTAACTGCTGCATTCTGTGCAATGTTGGTATTTGTGCTATACATAACGTTTTTTGGCGACGACATGTGGAAAGATGGGAGACATTAAATGGCGAATCATCAATGGGACTTGTATTTTGAAACAGACTCGAAGTACTGGGAAATGATTCAAGATGTTTATAAGCAAAATGAGCATTGGCCTAAGAAGCAAATAAAGGGCCGAGAACTTCATCATAAGTTTATGAGATCATTTTCTAGACTAGAGAATAAACCTGATGATAATGATAAAGATAACTTAGTTTCTTTATCTTATGGCGAACATTTTTTAGTTCATTATTATCTTTGGAAATGCACAAAGAAAGGCTTTAGAAATAGAACAGCACTTCCTGTTAGATTTTTAGCAAAAAAAGGTTTATCAAAAATAAGTGATGAAACTGCCCTTCTTATTGCAAAAGATATGAGAGAGCTTAAGAAAACGCCTCACTTGACAGAGTACAATAAGTCACTTAAAGGAAAGAAACAAAGTCAAGGTCATATTGACAAAGTTAGAGCAGCAACAAAAAAATATGATGTTCCTTACATTAATGTCAAAACCCTTGAGGTGTCTAGTTCAAGAGCAAATGTAACCAGAATGGGCGGGCAGATCTTTAGTGGGTCCATACAGTATGAGCCTTATCTTCAAATGGCCACACCGATTTGTAATGACTATTGGGTTAAGAAAGAATACTATGAAGCAACAGAGCGTATTTTTAACGTAAGATTGTCTGATGTAGAAGATGATAATGAGAAAAAGTACATGATAAAGACAACTCTTATGTTTAGATGTTTTGCTAGAGACGGTAGATATGATCTTGTCAATGGGATCTTCAGTGCTTTTGAAGACGGCGAGCTTGAAAGGTTTAAGATTTATAAAAATGTTACTGAAAAACAAAAGAGTTCTTATAAAAAACTTAGTATACTAAATAAAGGTAAGCATTGGTTTAACAATGGTTTAGTTAATGTAAGATCTTATGATTGTCCAGAGGGATTTGTACCGGGTATGATTATTAGAAAGGAAGAAAAATAAAATGGCACGAACAAGAAAACAGAGAGTAAGATTAAACAAAGAAGTAGAGGATAGACTAAAGATTTGGTACGAGGACCCAGTAAACTCTCCTGTGCCAAAGACATTGACAGTAAGAGTAAGAAAAGAAGACTTAATGAAGCTGAAAAGATATGAGCCTTGTGAATGTTCAATCGGCACGCTATATTACCACATAGAGAATGTTGGAAGATTTAGCGTCTTTGATTTAATGTTGTTAAGAACAGCCGACTATACTTCAAAGTTGAATCTTGATGCTTACATTGCTTCGTTTAACAAACCAGAGTCAAAACTTAGAATAAGATGGCAGATAATATAACTTTTGATAAGAACAAAGCAGAGCAAGAACTTCAGGACGTTCTAAACACAGACCTTAACGTTCAGAAGAACCGCAACAAGTTGTATTACTTGGTAGACAACTATTGTCATAATCAATGTAAAGCTTTGTTGCGTGGACTGAATATGAATGAAGAGATAATGGAACTTCGCATAGGTGAGGCAACATTAGAAATCTTCGAAAAGATTATAAAAGGCGCAAGACCTCAATCGCTGTCTGCGTTTGGGTACTGGCCATGCAAACGAGCTTTACAGTCAAAGCAAGCGATTCAGCAAGACCGTGAAACGTTTAGCTATGAAGAATATACAAAAGGAATAGAGGTAAAAGAGCATGAGTTCGAAGACAAAAAAGATGAGTAAGGAAATGTTGAAGCACTTGAGATTTGAATCGGGTATGTATTCAAATGTCTATGGCTCACTAGTCATATGTAACTACATATTGAACCACAGTGAAGACAAAAAGCTTATAAAGTCTATCAACAAGCAATGGCGTTGGGTAGAACGTAATGTAGAAGAGTTTGCCAAAATCTTCGAGAACGAAGACTGGTATGAAAAACTATGTGAAATGTTTGGTTTAGGCGAGCCTGACCTGTCGGGGCACATTGCATTGTGTGTTGGAAAATATAACGCTGTCTATTTGATTTGCGATGACAGTGGAACGTTGCATGCGATTCGAGAAGATGGCAGACTGCCTTTCAAAACAGTCGGTGATGCAATACAGAACGAGACTGTTTATAGATTGGTTGCTGCTGACGAACAAGAAAAGGTTGAAAATCCTAACGCTGAAATAAGCGAGGTAACTGAATAATGAGCGCACTCAAAGAATCGTTGCAATATTACAAAAAGTTAAAGTATGACGAAAAGCAGCGTAAAAGACTGCTGTCTCAAAAAATGGACTATGACTTTTTGCAATACATTATTGACACAGCAGACGCTAAAGACGTAATCATTGACATTACGTTAGCTGACCACACTAGACTTGTTGTTAAAAGAGATAAGTCAAAGAGGTTGTCACCAATGTTTACTGGAGACGACTACACTATAGACTGATACGTTCATATTTATTTCTCCTTTGCCCGTCAGAAATGGCGGGCTTTTTACTATGTAAAACTTTTTGTAAAATCATCAAAATCGGGCCAGTTTTCTGAGAACATTTAACTAAATAGAACGAGGGTATAAAACAATGTATTGTATTTACAGAATAACTAATCTTATAAACGGAAAAACTTATATTGGACAGCACATATATGGAGAAACGCCTTATGATAGCTATATGGGGTCTGGAGTGCTTTTGAGAGCTGCATATGCAAAATATGGTATTGAAAACTTCAAGAAAGAGATCATATGCAAAAACGTTAGAAACAAAGAAACTATTGATGATATGGAGACTTTTTACATAAAAAGAGAACGTGAAAGAGTCGGCGTAGAAAACTGCTATAACATTGCAAATGGCGGTGGCGGTAGAGGTGGCGATATACTTTTTTCTGAAGAGCGCAATAGAAAAATAAGTGAAGCTAAAAAAGGAAAGCATCTTTCTGAAGAGCATAAAAGAAAGATAGGCGAAGCCATACTCAAAAGAAGATATAAAGATGTCGCAGATGTGCCTCAAAAGGAACCACCAAGAAAGCATCTTTCTGAAGAGCATAAAAGAAAGATAGGCGAAGCCCGTAGGAAAAGGGGAGAAGCATATCTCAAAAGATGGGCAGAACATTAAAGAGAGTATGACAAGTTGATTGAAACAGAGAAGCAAGTTACTGAAGAAGAAAAGTAAGCGTTAATATAAACAACAGAATCGACTAAATAGCATATAGGAGAACGCAATGGAAAGAGAAAACGAAATCAACTACCTTAAATCGATGGTTGGAAGAGCGAGAACGGCTAAATACCGTTTGCCAGAGAAAGACAATGAAGGACCGACTATTTACATCCGCGGTAAACGCTTTGCGCCAGAGCATTTGAGCGCTTTGGAAGTTAGAAGCGTTTTGTGGGACGCTGGCTACAGGTTAGACTGGACCTGTTTGAACTAAAGAAAAAAAATGGCTGCCGGTTTAACACCGGCAACTATCTAAATAAATCGTAAGGAGATTTTGATTATGAAAATGAGAGCATTCTTTTTAAGCTTTGTTATGGTTATCGCAACAACTTGTGCACTTTTCGCACAAGAACGCGTTTTGGACAATGGCAACTCAGCTGTGCAGATCATTGACGATGAGACTGACTGGCACAATGACCCAGAGCTTACTATTGAAGTTGTAAGGGATATGATATTGACAGAGGTTAATCCAAACCTCAAATCAAACATTCTTGGCCCAGTATATGATGAGATTGCAAGAGAACGGCTGCACAAAATGTATAAGCAACATCCAGAAGCTGTTGACGCTGCAATGGATATGGCTGAATCTGGCTGCTTTATGGGAATGGCGTTAACTTACCCAGAGTGGAACACTTGCTATATAGTATTCCTTGTAAAATGCTGGGACGGCTGGCTGATAATGTGGGGAAAATAATGATCTTTAGTAAAGAAGACAATAAAATCTGGAGCCGCTTACATATGAGATATAAGCGTAAAGGGTACGAGCCCATTGCAAAATGGATGAAAGAGTACAACAGGTTGATTGAAATGAAAAAGCAAATCATTGAAGATGAGAAAGCAAAGGAGAAGCAAAAATGACTAAATGGGATTTGGCGGTAAGCCTTTACAAAAAGCAGCAAGACGAAGACTTGCCTATTACATTTTTTACACATGAAGAACAAGAACTTATAAGTTTTTATTGCAAATACAAACTTGCTGAAATGCAGAAAGACGTTTTAAGCAAAGTAACTGTTACAGAAAGATAAGGAGATTATGAATATGAAAAAGACATTTATTTTGAGTGTAGTATTGGCTGTTGCTGTATTGTTTGTTTCTTGCGGTGGCGGCGGTGGCGGGGCTGGTGGAGCTGCTTATATTCCACCGTCAAATGTTGAAGCAACAAATGAGACAACTGTCGAGCAGCAGACTGTTACTTCAAGTAACAGTAACTCTATAAATCAGCCACAGTGCGTAAATGCAGAATGGGACTTCAACTTGCACGTTGAACATTGTCAGTACCACGACTTCAATCATATTGAGTTTTTAGAGACTGGACAGTTCCGTATGACAGGTTCAGATCCGTCAGTGCCTATTTTGATGTATGGAGATTATAGCATAAGATATTTTGGCGCTGCTCGTGTATTTGACGCTGAGTATGTAACAAACTTGTGCTACCTTGTTAAGTTCTCAGTTAACATAGACGAAAACAACCATTTGTTGGGCGTAACTGATTTTTCAGAAGAAGCCTTATAAAAAGTACGGCCACATTTATTTGTGGCCGTTTTTTTAGTAACCTGCATAGAACTGGTCGAAAGTTACTTCCGTATTTACATATTCATTTCCAAGCATATTGTCTTTTTCTCTTACATTTCCACGATAGTCTATTGTATGTTCATCAAACGTATTTATTATTATTTCTGTTATTTTTCCTTTATTGTTTGACGTTAGAAAATCGCCCATTTGTTTACTTGGGTTGAAGTTATATATGACTTGTTCAACTGTTTTTGCCTTAGCGCCTGAGCCGTTATAGTACTGAACTAAGTCTCTTTCCAACAAAAGTCTTGGCTGACTCTCGCCTTGGCATTGAACAAGAACCATACAGCTTACATAAATCCCGCGCTCGAAGTTAAAGATTGTTCTCCATACCCAAGTTGCTACTATTACACGCCCGCCTATTTGTGTCGACTTTACATTATAAAGATTTTTGTTGTATTTTGAAAAAGAAGTAGTTAGGTTATATTGCTTGCTTTGTTCTACTGTTCCGTTCTCTGTAAAAAGCCCATAAATGTAGCGTCTTTGTTTTTCGTCTATACCTTGGTAAGGGTCAACTGGATAAGGCCCTGGGCCGCCACCTACAGACCAATCAGGACTTGCAAGACCGTATTTTGCGGCCCAATAGTCTTGGCCGTTCCATATATATGCATAGGGGCCGATAGCGCCACCGCCGGTTTGACTTTCGTACCGTGCAAAAGTATGCGTATAGTAAAAAGTGGCATAGTGATGTGGAGACCCAGTTGTAAGTTTTCCCTCAGCGTCAACAGGTAAGTCAATGCTTATTATATCTGCGTCATCTGTGTCCAAATATGTTTTTGTTTGACCGCGACTATTCGGACGTCTATTTAAGTAAGCTGTTGCAACGTTTGAGCTGAAGTAAGAGCCCGCAGCACCACTAGGCAAGAACATTGAGTAGATATATTTTGAGTAGCCGCTTGTTGGATTCCAGTAGTAGTCAACGCCGCGTATTTTTCGATAACCCCCCATGGGAGACTCTTCGTAGAACCAGTATTCTTGAAGAGGCGCAACGAATACACATTGATTGCGCTGATTTACTATTGTTTCTTGGTTTTTATGAACAGGACCATAAAAGACTTTTTGATTTCCTGGGCGGCCTGAAACCCTGTTTATGCCTATTGTGTAGCCGTCCATATAAACTTTATAACCAAAGTTGTCTTTGTAGTCTGTAGAAGACTTTGTATAAGCATAGCTGTTATAGTTAGGTATTACACCAGCAACAGGCGGAAAGTGTTCAGTAAGCCAAAATCCATGTGGCAATATGATGCTAGACGCCACATTTTCAAGAGGGTAAGCGTCAACACTTTCTCCTAGAAGTCTTTCACGAGACCTGTCAAGTGCGCTTGCTGTAGCAATCATTTGAACATTTGAGTATTCATCACTTATGTCATTTCTAAGCCAACGTGACCAATAGTCTCCGCCTAAAGTTGTAACAGCAAGCTGTTCTGATTGACTCTCTATTCTTTCAATGACGCTGTCTGTAATAGTGATGTTGCTTTCTGCTTTAAGTATTGCTTCATTAGCTTCTTGCAACTTAGCTTTGATGCCAGTTAAGTTGCACATTGTTACATTCTGTCCAGCACTAAACGAGCCTTTTATTGAAGACACTATACCTTGTTTATTCAAAAGAGGCTTTCCTGTTAAACCAGCACGCTCTGTCTCTGGAACTAAAAGTACTGCTTTCATTTGTTTTTCCTTTGTTAAAAAGTAGACCAATCAAGCATAGACAATAAGTCATTCTCTGTAACTTTCCCTGTCTGCGCATAAAAAGCGTTTAATGTGTCTTTGTAAGAAGCTTGATAGTTGTCCCATCTTCTTTGCTGAGACTCAAATCTGTCGCTTATTTCTTGCTGAGAAGCTCTCATTTTATTTATTTGGTCTGTCATAATGTCTATGTCAGCATTATGTTCATCAGCGATGCGAACCATAGTTGCATTTATTTCTGAAGGGTTCATGCTCATTGGGTAAATCATGTTATTTATCCACCATAGTTTGGGTTTGCTTTTACGTAAGCGATTATTGCATCAAGATCTGCCGATATTTGGTATAAGTTGTTGTTGAAGTTGGCTGTTTGAGCGTTAAGCGCATTTGATGACTTTACTAAATCGTCTGCTTGCTGATTTAACAAAGTAAACTCACGGTTCCACTTCCCAGAGTACATAAGCAATGACGCGTTTACAGCTTGATAGTTTTCAGGCGTTCCAGGTACAGCGTCCTCAGGAATAAGACAAAGATTTTTATGATCTGCATGATTGTCTAAAGCTGCCATTTGTCTTTCCTCTTATTTTAGTAAACGTTAGTTATCCTTGTAACCATGTATTGGTCTTGAGACTGATTAAAGTATTCCGCCATTGCTGATTCTTTTTGAGCAGAGAAAAGAGTAGGGTCACCGGCCTGTTTGCAAACCAGCTTTGTTGCAACAGTGTAACTTATCCATTGGTAAAAGCTGTTGTTTGGAACGTTAAAGCAAACGTCAGGAAGGTTGCCTTTCTTGTAAACATTTACGCCATCGCTGTAATAGATGTAGTCTTTTCCCATACCAATAAAGTCTGTATAGTCGGAGTCAATCTCCTGTCTTATTTCATCAACGTTGCCGCCTTTATCGAATCCACGGCTGAAGATCATTGGCTTATCTGTATAGTAAAGTATGCCGTCTTCGTTGTCAACTGGTCTATATGACAAGATAGGCTCTACACCAGTGTCAATCACCCAAGCTTCTTGATGTTCTTTGTCGTACTCATAAAGTTTGCCACTTGTTCCAACGTAGTAAAGTTTATTTTGAGCGGCTAAAAGACATGCAATGTGGTCGTCTTCTTCAATGTCGACTGTCGGCTCAATCTCTGCAAAGCTGCATTCTTTAACCAAGCCAGTGTATGTTTTCATAAAGTTAGTGTTAGCATGAACTGCAATCTGGTCGCCAGTTGACAAGCTGTACTCATAGTATTCGGCATATTCATCAAAGTTGGACTGTACCCAAACTGACGACTTTGACAAAATGATGTTCACTGGAAAAAATGGAATCTCAATCTCGTTAAGTTCGTAGTTTTTTACATTGTATATTTCAATGTAATGATAAGTTACGCTAGGGTCTTCTTCGTCAATCACGTCTTTGCTGTAAACCAGCCAGTCATCGTTTATTGACCATGGTTTCTCTACTGAGAAATCGTTTGGAACATCAATCTGTTCCTCTTTTCTTTGCAAAGTAATGAACTTCGGGCAAGGATAGTACGACACTTCTGCGTTATTATGCAAGCCAGAGATTAAAAGCTTGCCATTTATAATGTTGTACCCCGGCTCATTTTCTGATGCATTCAGCGCACGTCTTTTATACATGTAGCCGTTGTTGTCTTTAACAGCTCTTAATGAGTAGAAGTCAGCAGGCAGCGCTGTCATATGACTGTTTGTGCTAAAGAACTTAACCCAAAAGTCGTCGCCTCTGTTGATTGCTGTTTGGTAGACTTCATTATATGCGTCATTAATGTACTGGACTGCTTCTTCATAAGAAAGAAAATCAGTATTTCCACAGTCACAGATGTTTTTTGCTCTGTCTAAGAGTTCGCTAGAAGTGTATGTCATTTTGTATCCTTTCCTGTAAATATTAGCGATTTTTACACATTATGCTTAGTTGAAGTATTCTCAACCATTTCTGTTATCGACTCTGTTATTCTCGCTATTGGATAGTCAGAGACAATCTTAACTTTGAAGCCTTGTCCTTTCTGCCATTTTGGCGAGTAGTTGATTATAAACGAGTTTGTCAGTTTGTCGATGTCGTTTGCATTAATGTGCATTTTCTTTTCTTCTGACTTAAAACCAATGTCAGTCAAAGTTGAACAGCTGAAGTAAATGTTGCCTTCTTCAAAGGCGTCGCTTCTAAACTGAACTGATACTTTGTCTATGCTTACTTGCTGTCCATTTCCTGGGCCGTAGTACTTTGTCTCCACTATTACTGGCACTCTGACTACTTTTTCATTTTCAGCAGCTGGGATTAAGTCCTTTTCGTATGAGTAATATGTAAGCTTATTCTCAACATCTTCTGCAATAAAGTAGCCGTCATTGATGAACCAGATGTTCTTAACTACTCCCGTGTCAATGTGATACTGTTGTATGTCAGATATTACATAAACGCCTTTGTCAGTTGCTATAAACAAAGCTTCTTTCTGTGTACTATAGAAAGTCTCATAAACTTCGCCTATTCCATTTGCTTCCATTTCCATAGACAAGTTGGCGTCTCCAGTGAAAGAGTACAATGACTTGTTTGCTGGACTCCAGAAGTATGCTTTTGTTGGCAAGTAGCCAAGGTATTTCATACCACTTATGTCAATGATTGCGTCTATTCCAATGACTGTGTAGTCATCGTAGACTATTGATACGATTTTGCCACCGATTAGCGCATAGAACTGAGACTGTATTACAAAAACAGCGTCTGCGTTACTTATCTGCTTACCTGAACTATAACTTAAAATCGGGGTTGTTTCATTGTAAACTATTGGATAGCCATAATGTCCGTTCTTAATCAAGTCTTTGTTGTTGTAAGTATGAATGAACTCCGTAAATATGTTGGGCGAGTAGTAAGTCGCGGCCATGATTGCAACAGGTGAGTTGAGGCCAACAAGATTTGGGTCCTTCAACGTTATACTTGTTGTTCCATAGAAGATTACAGAGTACTGATATTCAGCAGATGTTGCGTTTGTGTTGATTCCAGCAAAAACTTCTATTCTTTGCGGCTGATATGTTGAGTCAGCTTTACACCAAACAAATGTTTCATAGCCAGTTGCAATGTTTATGTAAGGCTGTGGCGAAACTTGAAGTGAAGTTATAGCAACGCCTGATACTTCATACATACTGTTTATACCTGATGTAAACAGTTTGCTCAAAGCAAATCCAGATGATACGCTATTTGCTAACGCTATATAGTTGCCATATTTATTTGTATTTATTCCGGCTAAACAACGGTTGTTAAAGTCAGTTGCGTAATGAAGTGGCGTTCCACGTTCAATGTCATAACAGTTCCAGAAGCCGTTTGTCGGAACTATAACATAGCGGTCAAAGATTATTGAGATTTCAGCATTAGTCTCATTAACATGTTCTGTTATTTCATACCATTTGCCGTCTGTTGAGTGCCAGCCTAAATGTGTTTCATCACTATAAACATATTTGTCATCTGCAATGCTGTTCCATTCAGCTAACAGTGTTCCGATATATTCATTTTCACCGTAAGACAAGCCAGACAACAAGCCGCCAGAGTTGTAAAGATAGCGCCATTTGCCTTCGCCAGAATCGGCTATTGAGCCTTGTGAGTTGTAAAATAAGGCTGTTGTCCAGCCTGTTCCTGATGTTACGTCAGATGAAAGGCCACCAGCGTCAACAAAAGATGTTCCAGCAGCTGAGTCATATAGAACTTGCAAGCCAGTAACCTGTCCTGACGTACTGTTTGTTCCATTTGTCATTGAAATGACAGATCTATAATAGCAAGGGCCAATGTCTATTGTACTTGTTAGAACACAGCCAGGGTCAGCAGCAGAACCAGTGTTATAAAAGCCTGTTGCGATAAACCTAAACGTGTCAGCACTTGTCATATGTGTAACTCTTCCCTGGAAAGAGAAGATTGAACTTATTGGGAAGACACAGTTGCCTTCATAGAAAGAGCCCGCATAAACGAATGTCCCATCGTCAAGAACCACGTTTGGCACTATAACTTGATTAGCTGCTTGAGTAGTTGTCCAAGTAAATGTGTGCTCCCAAACAAGTGGTGTTGTTCCCATTACATTGATTGTATCTAATGTAAATGACTGCGCTGCTTGTCCACCAACAGTTGCTGTTGCTATTGGCGCTGTATTGAATCCATTCCACAAAGTAGCTGCAAGCACATCGACGTTGTTTCCATCATACCTAAACGTCCAGTTTGTTGATGAAGCTGATGTAAATGTGTTGCTAAAGTAAGCAGATTGTCCATTTATCCAACTTGTTGTATTTTCTATTTCAAAGTATGTTCTATACAAAGTCGACTTAATGTCGGCGTTGACTTCATTATGAGTGTCGCCATTTATTGTTGGATATTTCTCAACGACGTCTACATATTCAAAGACGCCAGGTTCAACTTCAACTTGAACGTCATCATAGTTCATTGGAACCAACAAATCGAGACTGCCATAAATCTGTTTCCAATAAGCAACGTCCGCAACTATTTTCTCGCCGTACGGGTCGAGTTCATATGTGTCTTCTTCTGTTGCTATTACCACGCCATTATATGTCTCACCAACGGTTGCTTCATGATATGCCTGTTCAGTTGTGTAAACTACAGGATAGTCATCGTAAGGCAATATTGTTCCCGGAGTTATTGGATTGCCGTCTTTATCGACGTCAGAATGAATGTCACGGCGGATATTCATATTTGGAGAACTTGCTTTACGGTAAGTAAGTCCTTCAGTTGCGCCAGAGACTAGCTTTACATAGAGATTAGACTCTTCTGCTAAGAAGCTGTCATTAACTACAGCCGCGTTCCATTTTGGACGGTACTGATATGAAAGCTTGTCATTTATTGAGTAAATCTCAGGGTCGTTTCCGCTATTAGGTATAAGCTTCTTTTTATAGACAGGCACATAGTTGTCAGAGACTTTGGTATAAAGTTCTAGCGCATTGTCGCCATACACCTGATATGTCTTATTGTTGAATGTATAGTTTTCTCTTGTTCCTTGTGTCTTAACTTTTGGCGTATAGTTTAGTCTTACTGTTAAACTGTCGCCCGAAGCCAAACCGTTTGCTGAAGCTGTTATTGTTAAGACGTCATTGTGATAGTCATACTGATACATTGAGTATTTTGTATAGGTGTCTGGAGCAACACCCTCTGTTACATCGCTTTGCCAAGTTGGACTATAGCCTTCGTCAAAGACTATTTCATTTTCAAGTGCTCCGCCTTGGCCAACTCTTGTGAAGTATTTACCAACATCAGCTTGATGTGCAGCGTCCCATGCAGCGTCGCCACTAGGTATTGTGTAAGCATAACATATCGATGTATTGTCTTCTCTTGTTATTGCTGGAGCAAGTGTAAGAGATAGAGATCTTTCGTGAGGGACTTCAACGATTGAGCTTGGCTGCAAGTTCATGTTGAAATGATTATAAAATGTTCCGTTGTTATTCAAGATGTTGAAGTAGCGCAGCTCATTTCTTGGGTTTATTTTTCCGCCATGATTGCTGATAAAAGAAACTACATAAACATTTTCCAGTGGATTTGCGATTTGTATTAACGGATTAAGAAACCCTTTGTCTTGATCTACTGGGTTGTCATTTGAGACAGTTATTGCAGCGTTTCTGTTTTGTACGAACGTTCCTGTTCCAGCGTTTGAGGCAGAAAGCCGTTGATTTGTGTATACACGTGCTCTGACAGTGTTGCCAGTGTAGCTCTGTTTTACATTGTTGCTCAAGTAAACAAACTGATACTGATTTGCTGTCGGAGTTGCAAAGACGTAAGCAATGATTGGCGTACCATTAGGAAGTATTCTCGCACGGCACGCAACTATGCTGTTTGCTGAACCAGAAGCGGCCCAAGTATATTCTGTCGTGTCGTAGTAATAGCGTACCACACCGTTTTCATATTTTGACTTTACTGTGTGCCCATTCCAAATGTCGTAAGTGTCCCAGTACTTCGGCTCTTCGACTTCTTTGATTGAGAAATAGCCGTTGCCTTTTGTTTTCATTACTTCAACGTCATTTTTGTAAAGTATGTTGTTGATGTAAGTAAACTTGTCGCCTTTGCTGTTGAAGACCGCATAGTTTTCATTAGCAACTTTCTTGCTGTACAACGGAGACAATGTGTTGCCATAAATAGGACTGTTCTTTTCGTCAAAATCAGTAAACTGACTGATGTCGACTTTATTTCTTGTCAGGTCCAATCGGCCTTCAAATGATATGTTTGCTTTTGATGAACGTGGATTCATTGTTTTTCCTTATTCTATTGTTCCTATAGCGTCATATTTTTATTTAATCAAGTACGCTTTAAGTACTAGCCCATCAGTTGCAAAAGATGTGCCAGTTAATGTTAAAGTTGCTGTTACTGTCTGACCAGCTGTAAGATTACTAAAACAAACTGCCTGTCCAGCGGGGTTTGCAATGCCTGCCCAGCCTACAGAGCTAACTGTAGTGCCTAGTACCGAGCACCTAGCGAATGCAGGCTGGCCTGCTGTTGAAACTCCAAAAAAGTCAGCGGTTACCAAATATGCGCCAGTTTTGTCAATAGTTATTGATGTTGAACCACTGCTACTTTTTGATGACTTGGTAGGCGTACCGTTTCCAGGCAACACTGTTGAGTTTACAATGCTGTTTAGTGCGCTCATCATATCAATCGGCACAGCTGTTTTTTTAGCTTTAATGATAAAGTTGACTGATGTGTTGGTCGGACGTGAAGTGACTCTTATCGAGTTTGCTGTAGTTGTATAGTCTGTTCCACTTAAGCTATTATTCGTACCGACGCCATTTGCAACTGGCAACAGTACTCTAGAGTCTTCATTCACAACGGCGTTGTTCGCGGAAGGGTCACTGTAGTTATATGTCACCATAGTATTTCTTCTCGTGACATATGTTGGAACTTGAGTAGCGGCTTGATGCTGACCAACTGTACCACCATTACCTTCTCCACTATGACTGTTTGTTCCAGCGCCACGTAAGAACTCACCTCTCAAGTCAGGCAAGTTGAATGTTGTACTACCATCGCCAGTACCAAAACTTGTACCAATGACTGCAAATAGTTCGCTGTATTCAGTACGAGACAATGCTTGTCCATGACAAAGGAACCAACCATCTGGAGCAGTCGTTCCGCCATAAGAAAGAATAGTACCTAACGGATTGTCTGCATACTCTTCACCGCCGCCTTTTATGCCTAAGTAATGTCCATCAATAGTTGACTCCGACTTAATCATAAAGCGCATATTCGGCTGGAAGTTGCTTAACGTTGGCACATTAAATGTTGTGCTGCCGTCGCCCGAACCATATGTCGTTCCGATTGCTGAAAATAAGAATGTGTAATATGATCTTGAAACAGCTTGACCATTGCACCACAGCCAGCCAGGCGGTAATGTTGTTCCACCATAGATTTCGATTGTTCCAATAGGTGCTGTGTTGTACTGAACGTATGAGCCATCAATGTAGCGCTTGATTAGTACGCCAGGGTTGTTAGGATCTTCTTCTATGTAATATCTTCCCATTTATGTTTTTCCTTTTATTATTCAGATTTTGTGTATTCAATGAAAGCATATGTTGTTGAATAGCTGCTTCTGTCAGTACCAGTCTCAACAGTTACTTGTGTCTTGTTTGCAGCAAAAAGAATGCCATTAACAGCCACCATACTAACAAAAGGCAACGGAAAAGTATTTCCTGAGCTGTTATATGTAATGCCTCTGACGTTTACTATAGTGTCTATTCCTGTTATTCCGTGATTAACAGACTTAACGCCGCCACTTGGTAATGCGCCAAAGTTGACTACGCTTCTATAAATATGTTTGCCATCAATCCATGTTGCGCCAGTGTCTATTTCGCCCAAAACATAGTTTGGATTGTACTGTGTCAAGTTGTCTATTGCTTGATAGACCGCGTTTGATGTTACTGGGTTAAGATTTCCATTCGAGACTGTGTCAGTAACGTGAACGCCTTCATAGTCGTTGCCTTTGCAGCTTACGATTTCATCGTCTTCAATATTAGAAATGTCGCTTTCCATATCAGATGCGTCATCGTAAACTTTAATAAGTTCGTCTTTGTTGGCAACTTCTAGTGCAGGATTAAGCGGGTCAGTGTCTCTGTCTAAGTAAAATGTCTTATTGGCCATTTATTTTTCCTTATTTGGTTGGTAACTCATACATGCTCATAAGTAGGTCCAACTTTGACTCCACACGAGCAACGCAGCTTTGTATGCCGCTTACTGTTATCAAAGTGTTCTCATGTTTTGCCTCAAGTTTTTCCATTCTTTCGTTTGCTCTTTTATCTTGTTCTTCAAGTCGTTCTCTTAAGTGATTAATGTCGTCTTCTGTTTTCTGCTGATGTTTGCCAGAGTTGTGGATTAGTGCAATCACAGGCAACGCAAAGATTACAGCTTCAATCAGAGGGACAACTAATGTTTGCCAAGTCATTTTGTATTCTCCATTTATATTAGCAAAAAGCAGCCTTTTTAGGGCTGCTCTTGTTTTTACGGAAGTGTTATGTCTTCGCCGTGAAGATAAGTGTCGTCAGCATCTGTCTGTATGATTATTGCGCCTTGTGGTAAGTAACCAGGGCTGCCTTCCGGGATTGCAATAGCAGCAGCGATTTCAGCAGCTGTTCCAACAAAAACTGAGCCGTTGCCAGTTCCACCGCCACCTTCATATTTTCTGTACTCAACGTGGTCGCCATTAAAGACTGGCACAACAGCCAAGTCAGTTCCAGCTGGCTTTATTAATGTTCTAGCCTGTTTAGCAACAGCGTCCCAGTAAAGCAATGATGTATCACTTGGGCTGTCTTCTATAGTCAAGATCTTCTGCAATGAGTTGCCGTCAAGCTCATACTCAAATGTTACAGTGTACTTACCAGTTGGGTCGCCTGTTCCTGGGTCAGTTTCCGCTGTGTCAGTGTATGTTACGTTAGCAGCGCCTGTTGGAATATAGAACACATGTTCAATAGTAAGACCAATGTCGTCGAAGTAATGTTCGTATGTCGGACTCAATGGGTCAGTGTCTTTATACAAGCCATAGTCATTGTACTCATAACTGTATGTTACAGTCTGACTATCGCCATTGCTGTCTGTGTCTCCGACTCTTCCCCAGCCAGTACTATCAACGCAGAAATGTAGTTGAGTACCGTTGCCGTCGTAGTTCTTTATTTCCAAACCAGCGTGCTCGCCAGCAGCCAATCCAACAACTTGTCCTTCACGTAAGATTACATGGTCTTTAGACGTGAACACCTGTTCCAAATGAGTTTCAAAGTTTTCGCCATTCTGTATGATGTCGCCGTTTACGATTAAGTCAGCCGGAACAGCAGGGTCAGCGCCAACAGCAGCCTTACCAATAGTTACGTCGCCGTTAAACTGTGATGTGCTGCCAACTTCCAATGTTCCATCTATAGCAACGTCGCCATTAATAGTTGTGTCTCCGGTTACTAACAAATCAGCTGGAACAGCAGGGTCAGGATCATCTGCCGGAATGCCGATAGTTACGTTGCTGTCGATTTGGGCAGTTGCTTCAATATGAACATCACCGTGGATTGTCGAATCGTCGCCCATTTCTGTAATAGGATATGAGTTGTCATCAACGTTGTAGTCAGGGTCTGTAGTCTCATGTGGGTTAGTTGTACCGTTCCAACTTCCTATAGTTTCGGCTGTAACCAATGAGTCAGCCGTTACCAATGTTCCACTCTCTTCAACAGCACAAGGTTCAGAGACAGCAGCAAGTACTGGGTCAGCAACTGTTCCAGTGTTTCTAATACGCATGTTGTCGCCTAAGTTACCCGACATTGATACGCCATCTGCAAATAGGGCGCCGTGAACGTGTAGATTGTGCTTATCAGTTTCAGTACCAATATGAACAGTGTCTCTAATCAATAGTGACGACTCATCTTGTATTTCGTCATCATTAACGTCTTTCTTGTGGCCGACCAACTCGATTTCAGAATAGTTGATTGTAAGTTTGCCAGTATGATCTTCTTCGCTGTTCGGGTCTGTACCAATGATTAAGCTTGTGTCGCCTTTATATTGGATTGCCGAATCGTTTTCAGTTGTAAGATTTAACCCACCAGTTGCAGGATCTCCGCCAGAAGCAGCTTTACCAAATGTGAGATAGCCGTTCTCAGCTGTTACTGTAAGTCTATCATTTGTCGACTCAACTTCAGTATTGTTGATGTAAAGTTCGTCGCCTTCTAATGTTGTATTGTCAGCATAAACATCAACATTTGAAACATTCTTTATATCGAGAGGGTCTTTCTGGTCTTGTATAAGAACATTGTCTTGAAGCAATGTGCCACCGTCAACAGTCAATGTGCCGTTGTAGTTTGGTTCAGATGAGCCAATAGCAGCGTTCTTTATTTGAACATGAATGTCTCCCGCGTCCCATCTTCCTTCAACAACATCACCTAAATGAGTTATGCTGTTGCTGTATGTGCCAAATGTCGGCATATTGAAATCAACTACGCCATAGTCAAAGTTTTCCTTAAATCTAGTGCAGTTGATGTAAAGGTTGGCGTCAACAGTACTGTCTAACAGCTTAACTTCTGGGTCAGTATACGGATTTCTCTCTATCCATTCTTCGTAAACTCTGCCGTCAGGGTCAATGTCATAGAACACAAATCTATAGCTTGTCCATGAGTCGCCGTCTGGGTCAATGTACTCGCCTGTTATCCATGGGCTCGAAGTTATGATTGCGCCATCTGATTTACGTCTTACCGAAACAATGTTGTTGACTGTGTACTTTGTTCCCCAGTCTACATACATGTACTCATCACGCGGCTTGCGTAAGTAAACGTTTGTATGAAGTGGGTCTTGTTCGTAGCCCTCTTCTCTGTAAATCGTACCATTTGTTGAAGTTATTACAGGAGTTGCGATACCAACTTTACCGTCCCATTTGCAAAGTTCTTCAGTTTCAACTAAGTTTGGAGCAGGATTAAGCTGTCCGTTGGTTACTACTTCAGGATCCATACCCATAAGAGAGTATTCAAAGTTGTAGACCCATTTGCCTTCAAGAGGATTGATTCTCAAGTTGCGGAATGTAACTTCGTCAGTTGTGTTCAATGACTGGTCAGGAACGTAGAAGTGCCAGTCGATGTCAACTTCGCCGTTAAACTCGGAACTAGTACGAGTTGCGTTATTCCAATCTGTAGGAGTCAAGAACAATGACGCGCCGCCAGCTGATTGGTCACGGCCAATGTCGATATGTTTTGTGTACCATGTTGCGCCATTATGCAGACATTTTTTAGCAAAAGCGCCGAATGACGAAATGTCAAACGGATATGTTGCGTATGTGCGAGGAGCGCCAGCAGGGTTCTCCGACTGATTCTGCCAGTAAAGACGTCCACCAACGTGAGTCTTCAAATAAAGTTTTGGCGATTCTTTGTTGTAGTCATAAACTACCATCTCGTCTAAAGCAGGAGTTGTCCATATCTCACCAGTGTCGCCAGTAGATTTTCTAGAGTAGCTTACTGTGTAGTTGTTGTGGTTGTTGTGAGCGATTACTGACCAAAGAACTTTATTGCTATAAGGATTGACCAATGTTAGGTAATAGTCGCCTGTTCTAAAGTAAGGCAGCTCAACGATTCTATACAAGTCAGTCGGCTCATAGCCCGGCTCAATGTCGACATAGTTTTCGTTATAGAAAATGTCGAATGCCTGCATTTGAGTTATTTTAGCCGCATCAGATGTAATCAAGTCAATAGTTGCTTCATCAGAGACGATTGCTTTCAGGTCAGCTTCGTCAGCAGTTATTTTGCCGCCAACTGTCAAGTCATTGTCAATGTCTGCACTGTCAATGTCGAAAGTTGTTATTGTTGCGCCGTCAATGACCAAGTTTGCAATAGTAGCGTTAGCCGCTGTTAATGTTGTGGTCTCAACTTCAGCAGCTGTCAACTTGTTGTTGACTGTTGCATTATCTGCTTCTAATGTTCCAACGTCAGCATTAGTTATTTCAGCATTAGTTATGTCAGCGTCGCCTGCTTCCAAGTCAGTAATAGTTGCAGTAGCGCTTTCTAATGTTGAAATATTTCCACTAGTCGCAGCAATAGACTGAGTTGAGATGTCGTCGGCTGTGACCTCAGCAGAATAGACAGCGTTAGCGTTTAATGTCTGCTTTGTTAATGACGTCTCATCTTTGTATTCTTGTAAAGCAGCTGCATTAGCGTCAGCTTTGCTGTCAACAGCTGCAATAGCGTTTCCTAAATCAATAAGCTCTTGATTTATTTCTTTAGCTTCTTGAGTTGAAAGCGGGATATTTGGACTGTTATCGTCCTGTGAAAGATATCTCATTTATGACCTCTTCTAAAGTTGTTATGTTGTCAGATAGAGACGCGTAGTATTGGTCTTTATCTTCAGTGTCTTGCAATGTCAAAAATCTTTTCATTATTGACCAGCCTTTGTGTTCTTTATACAATGATATGAACTCAATGCCGTGTATTTTATAAAGTATGATTAGCCATTCCAAAATGACTTTAATCAGCAGCTTCGGCGGCATTGGTTTTCCATGATTGAACACAATGACGTTGTTGACTTCTTTTTCGGTCTGCAGCACAAGGTAGAGACTGTTGTAATGATAGCATATGTCTTCGGGGTAAAATCTACAATAGTCTTTTGCTGCCCTGTTGGCATAATAAAAAGGTATTTTTACTAGTTTGTTTCTTGTCTTAGCTAAACTTGCCATTTCGTAAATATTAGCAAACAAACATAGATAAAACAATACTGGAGATTAAATAAAAAGCCGCTAACGAAAATCGCTAACGGCTTAGTAAGGAGTTTTTTACGTTTTTAGCTTTCCAGGGCAACTACATCCTGCCCTGGATTCTTAGTCATTAAACACCAAGTGTTGGAACAGTTGCGTCAAAGAGGCCAACGCCACAAACAGATGGGTTTGTGATTACGAATGAACCGTAAAGCTGGAGTGTAACTTCAACAGTCGGCCCATCGCTATCAGCCTGTCCACTCTGAACAGTGATGAAGTCGTCGATTAACAAGCCATAAGGTTTACCTTCGTTAGCCTGTCCCTCAAGTGCTTCAACGTCCTGTTTTCCTGGGTTGTTGTCAGCAACGCCGTCACTTACAGCTTCAGACTTTGTGTAAGCCCAAAGTTCAACAGCAGCTGAATCCAAGATATAGAACTTATTCTTTGGACAGTATGGGTCGTCGTAAACGTTGTCTACCCATGAAGTAGAGAATGCAACGTTGATCTCAGAGAAGCCTTTAACAGCTTTCTTTTTACCATTGTCGCTTGTCTGTGTGAAGTATGTGTTTGTAGTCTCAAGCAACTTTGAAACTTCCAACCAATCCTCATCGTTCATTACGATAAGGTCAGCAGCTGAACCCTGTCTACGTACCTTTCTCAAAAGATCCTGTATAGTGTTAAGTTTGTTGGAACCAGCAGCGCCACCAACGTAGCAGCCAGCCAAACGCTCAGGAGCAGCAGAACGGTTAACATTGAAGAATGTCTGTGTGATGTATGCTGTCCAGTTTGCGCCTGTACGAGTTGCAACTACAGGGAGCCATGCGTCCAAACCAACAGGAAGTTTGCCTTTACCTGCGCCGTCAATAGAACCAGCCAAACAGAGATAGTCGCCAATAGTTGCGGTATATGTCTTGTCTGGAGTTACATTTACTGTATTTCCGTTGATAGAGTTTACAGTCAATGTAGTCTCGATTGTTGTTGAAGCTGCAGAAGCTTTAACGTCAAGGTCAGAGTCGATGTCGATTTTGATTATCGCATCGTCAGTCATTGTAATGTCGATTGGTGTGTTTGCAACAAAAGCGTATGCTGTGTCTACCAAACCAACTTCGCCAAAGCCTGTACCATAAAGAGTAGCAGCCAATGTCTTGCGGAATGCTTCAGTAGCAGCAAAAAGTTTGTTGCCAGCAACCTTCATGAATGCGCCTTTCTTAGAAAGAGAAGCGGCAACCTCTTTTGCATTCATGTTGTACACACTGAAAAGGTCGCCTGGAGTTACCTGGAACTCGGCGTTTCTTGATGTCTGTCCAGCTTTAGCACGTGCTGTCAAGAAGTTTGCAGCAACTGCGCCACCGCGGCCATAAAGAGCAGCGAATGACTGTACTTTACCTTCTACGCGTGTTTTTTCGATTTTCTTGAGAACAGGAGAGTTGCGGAAAAGCAAGTTCTCCACTTTGTCTCTGTACCAAATCTTGAGAATGTTCAAGATGTTCTGGTTTGTTGAAATAGCCATTAATGTTTTTCCTTTCTCTTATTTTATAGAGTTGAGTTCTCTGCTTTATATTTCAATAAAGTTTCTCGTAGCTGCGTTTTTTCATAGCAGAACTGCACGAGCAAATCTTATTGTCTTTTACATAAATATTAGCACAAGACTGTACCTTACTGATTAAGCTTTAGCTCTTTGTATATTCTAGCACACAGTAAGCAGGTCTGTCAACAAGTCTAAAGAAGCTGGTTACAGTAACGACGCCTTGTAAAGGTCTATATGTGGTAAACGCCTTTGACTCAGCATCATTTTGATAATAGTTTAGTGGGTAGTAGAAGTTGTTGTTTGCAAGTATATAGCCATAAAGATTTACTACTGTTGACAGTCCACTTATCAATGAACCTGGGAAAGCGCCTTCAGTTTGTCCTGTTGGCACTAAGATGTTAGTCGAAAAGACTTTTCTATAAATCGGTTTCCCGTCAATCCATTTCATGCCGGTGTCTTTTTCTTCTGTTGAATAGTCAAGATTGTAATCTTCTTTTAAGTCTTGAGCGTCAACATATGTATCAGCAACAGTTCCCGGCTTTATTTCTCCATTAGCAATAGCTGCGTTAAGAGCGTCTTCTGTGCCAACCCATGTTCTTGTTCCATTTGACGCCAACACTTTCAAAACTGGAGTGTCAACGCCACCAATAGTTTCTGTTTTCTTCTGTGCAATCATACCGATAAAGCTCCGCCTAAGCCGCCAACTACGCCACCAGCAAGAGCGCCCCACGGTCCTAACGCCGCACCACCAGCTGCTCCACTAGCTGCACCTTTCAGCGCGTTTCCTAGTTTGGCCTGCCAACTGTTTTTCTTATTATAGTCATCAGCTTCTTTCTGCAACTGGTCACGCTGCCATTCGTTTTGAAGAGCTTGATTCTGCATGTTTACACCTTGTGCTTGTGCTGATAAACCTTGTCCTGAAGCCTGTAAAGCTTGTCCTTGTCCGGATACTTGGTTGTTGAGCTGTTGAGCAACTTGATTCTGCTGTGCTTGCTGGTTTTGTCCATAAGCCTGTGCATATGTATTGCCTGCTGCGTTCATAGCATTCATAGCAGCGGCTGCTTTACTCATTCCTGACGCTCTACCAGCTTGTTGTGCTTGATTAGCAGCTGCTTGAGCTTGTGATGAACTCATTCTTCCAGCTTGTTCAGCTGCTGCGTCTAATGATTTTTGGTATCCTTGCAAACCAGTGTTCTGATTAACAAGGTTGGAGAACTCCTGAGTCTGCTGCTTATATTTCTCAACTGACTGTTGGTACTGGTCAGAAAGCTGCTGAAATCTTTCTCTTGCAGCTGATGCGCCAGCACTTTCCGCTTTTGCCTCATTTTTCTTGCCCATTGTCTTTCCCTTCTAAAAGTTTCTTCTGCTTTTCCATTAAAGCTGTAAAGAATGTTGCGCCACCATCAATAAGTCCAGTAATAGCAACTAAAAGCATTGTTACCTGCTCAATAGATGACGCTGTTATTCCTGCCTTTAATAGAAAGAATACCATCACAATGATAAGCACTGCTTCAAAAGCCATTGTGATTGGATTCTCGAAGAACTTTTTCATTAAGTTTGCAATCTTAGTAGCCATTTATTTTAGCCTCTTGCGTCTTCTTTAGCTTTCTCTTCCTCAAGTTCCTTAATCAACGCTTCGATTTCTTCTGGAGTGTCAGTCTCTGCTTCAACAGCTTCATCGTCAACGATTTCCTCTTCGGTTTCAGCAGGCTTGTCCTCTTCTTTTGTTTCCTCGGCTACGACTTCTTCTGGCTCTTTGTTTTCCTCGTCAGCTTTTTCCTCAACATCAACAGCCTTTACTTCTTCAGTATCGCCTTCACCATTGTTGTCTTTATCTGTTTCAACAGTGACTTCTGATGCGTTGCCATCTTTGTCTTCGTCTTTAGCTTCGATCTCAACGTTGCCGCCACCAAAAGCAGCTGTAATCTTGTCAAGCTGTGCCTGTACCTTTGCAATAAGAGCTGCAACATATTCGTCTTCTGCAATAGAGTGGTCTGACTCATCGTAGTCTTTGAATGTGTTTTCAGCTAAGTCAAAGTCGTCGCCTTCAATAGCTTTAAGCTTGTCGTTGAATCCACGGAGCTGCTCGCCATGTTTTTCCATGAAAGCGTCATGTCTAACGCCTCTTTCATAGTCGTCAGAAAGCTTCTGTGCCGGCTCAAGGATTTCCTTGAAAAGAACATTCTCCATAGCGTCTACACGGTCAAGTGTTTGTTTTGTCAAGTCATGCAATCCTTTTACATAGTCCAAAATGTACTGGATTGCCTCGTCATCGTTATTAAAATCTGCCATAATCTTCTATCCTTATTGTTGTATTTGTCCGTTCATCGGAGCAGCTGCCTGCTCGTTGATATTAGCACGTGACTGAATGTCATTTGCTAAAGCTTGGTTTGTGTTTGCCATCATTTGATTCTGTTGAGCTTGGTCGTCATTAATCTGTTCCATCTGCTCAGTTGCTTGCTGCATTTGAAGCTGTCCTTCAACAAACTGCATACCCTGCATAACGACTTCATAGAGACGTTTGAGTTTCATTATGTCTTCTCTGTTGCCTTCGTTGTCAGCAGCTGTAAGAGAAAGCATAGTGTTCAAAATCTCTTCTTTCAATAAGTCTTGTGGAATCCATGCTGGAACTTCGTAAGTGTCTTTCTGAATACAGTCGTCAATGATTGCCAATGTAGCGTTAAGAGCGTTGTTAGCAACAGAGTAACCAGCTTCAAGGTCAGGCACTTCCATCAATGTTGCAATCCTTGCGCGAGGAACTATACCAGCTTGCTGTAACATCTGCAACTGTTTGAGTTTAGTTTCTGGGTCTTTACTCAAAGCGTTTGCGCCGCTATACTGTATGTTCATCTGTTTTGTTGCTGATTTGATGTCAGCCCATGTAAGCTCTTCTCTTACTCTGTCTGTTGGCAATATGTCTACGTCTTCGGGCACAATGTCCATATAAAGTTTTGTCAAGTCAACATAAGCTCTTATTACAGAGTTTAACTGTGTTTCAAAACGGTCCGATTCAATGTTTTCCATTGACTGCAATGCTACGCCACTGTTTAGTCCTTGTGGCTTCTGTGATGTTGCAGACAGTTGTGAAATGCCAATCATCTCGTAGGCGTCTTGCTTTAACTGTTGCAATAGCGCCATGTACGATGGGTCGATAAAAGCTGGTGTTGCAGTTGTTACTGGTGACGATGTCATGTTTGGAGTTGGTTTATAAGTTATGACGTTACCAACTCTGTTGTCTAACTGTTTTGCTTTTATTTGTGAGCCGTCAGGAATAAAGAATGTCAGCGCAGGATTCAAAATAGCAGCGTCGCCAACTTTTCTCAATATAGCATCAATGTTCATTTGAATGCCATAAAGCAAATCCGCAACTGAATCACATGCGTTACCAACCACAGGAGCGCTATAGTGCAATGATATGAAAGGCACTTTTGTTCCGTTATATTGCTTGTTCTTTACAATGTTGAGCTCAGGAATGTAAATAGTATGCTGATGACTTATTACATCATAGTAGTCAACTTTAGTTACATTCTCGTAACCTTTACAATCGAAGTCAAGCAATGAAGTTGGGTACTGTTTCTGTTTGTAAACGATTCGTGTTAGGCGGCCATAGTTGATTTCTGTTGGGTCAGCATAAACTTGCCAAGGATTGACTTTCTTGATGTTGTAGTTGTCGTCTTCGTCAATATAAATCCAGCCTTCGCCACATATACAAGCGTCTTTGAATGCTAAGCTTACGATTTTATTTACGTTCTGCTCATCAAAATAGATGTCAAAGAACTGTTGTGCTTGCTTTGCAATCTTAATGTCTTTGAATGAACCTTGGATTGTGTTGAAGAACGGGCGCACTTTCTGTGAAGCGATTTTACTAACCAATGTGTCAGTACAAGAACGGATTACGTTTTCCTGTATTGAGCTGGTATTCTCTTCGCCTTCATATGTTCCTAACGCATAGTAGCCCGACACTTGATTAGATTTAATATCGTCTAATGTTAAAGTCGGACTCCAGCAATATAAACGGTAGTTGCGTGTCATTTTCTGATAGCGCAGACCATTATTGCTGGTTAGCGTACTTATTCTGCTTATTGTCTTATCTTTTGAAAGCATGTAGTCTTCCTTTTATTGCCACATTGAGCTTTGATTTATCGCTTGAGCGGTGTTGCCACCTTCTGCCATTGGCGGCGTCTGCGATTGCAGAACACGTGCTAAAGTTGCTTGCATGTCGCTTACAACTTCCGGCTTGGGTGCATCTTTAGTTACATCGTTCAAAGCTTTCTGTGATTCAATGTCGTTTTCATCAATAATGTAGTTCAAGTGCATGTTTATTTCCTTTTATTTTGAGGCTGTAACTAATCCATTTTTAATAGCGTCTTCGATGTCGATGCCTATGTTAGCCAAAGTTGCGCCATTTACTGTTGCGCCAGCTGTCAAGCCTTTTCCAAACATAGTGAAGTTGCCGTTCAGTGTGAAGTTCGTTGCGCCATATTTGTCATTCATCAAGGCAGCTTTTTCTCTATCGATCTTGAAGTTCTTTGTTGCTTCAAAGAAAGCGTTTTCATTTGCTTTCATTACGTTGTCTAGTCTTGACTTTTCAGCGTCGTATTTCTGCTTTGTGATTTGGCCTTCTTTAAGCTGCTTATCTAAGTCAATCAATGCTTGCTGATTTGCGTTCTCTGTCTGCTGATAAACATAAAGTGCGTCATTCATTCTGTGTGTGTCACAAAGCGTCTTATAAGCCATTTCTTGTGATTTTTGGAAGCCGTTCATTGAACCTGAAGCGTCAACCATATTTGCCAAGTCTTCGGCTGTCATTGGTTTGTCGCCACCTGCAAAGGACATAACTTGCAGTGTCTGTGCGGCTTCTTTTGGGTCGCCTTTCATTATTTGTTTGAGACTTGAACTTTCTTGAAGCATAGGAAGTGTGTTAAGCTTAAAGTTGGCTGAGTCAATCTCTTCCAAAACTTTTGAGTTGGCCTCAATGTGAGCTTTCTGTGCTTGTGATTTGCCTTCCCATTTAAGTTCCTGTGCTTTTGCCCAGTTTTCTTTCAAGTAGTTGTTCCATTCAGGCGTTTCCATTGCTGTGTTCTGTACTTGTCCTGATCTTGTTGACTGCCATGTGCTGTTCTGTATTGCGTCCTGCATAGTGTTGCCAATGTTGGCAGCTGTTTTAGCAAGAGCGTCAATGATGAAATAGTTTTTTGTTGCTGGGTCAATCAAGCCTTTTTTATAGGCGTCAAAAATGCCTTTAATGTTTTCTTTAGCTTGTTCGTCGCCAGCTGTCATGTCATTAATCAAGTCTTCTCTATATTTGTTGAAGTCGAAGCCTTGCTGTTCAAGCTCTTCTTTAACTTGTTCGGCCTCTTCTGGAGCTACGACTGTTTCTGTGCCATCAACATTTGTCTCTGGCTGTTCTACTGGAACTTCAGTTTGTGGCTGTTCAACAGGCTGTTCTGCAACTTGTTCTGGCTGCTGCTCAGTTGCCTGTTCTTGAGCAACTTCAGGATTGTCTACTGCTGTTTGTCCTTCTTTTGGTTTCAATCCCATTTTCTCAAACTCAGCCATTGTTGCTGGGCCAGGCGTGTAGTTGCCTTTCATGTATTCATCATAAGCTGTTCTAATGTCGTCATCTGTTGCTGCTCTGTTTGCAATGCGTGTTTTCCAGTCATAGCCGCCAAGAGGTGAATCAGTCTGCACTGGTGCTTCACTTTCAGCAGGCGCAGCTGTTCTACTGCCATTCATTGCTTCGCCTAATGCTTGTCCAGCTTTACCAGCAAGGTTGTGCTCATTAATGAACTCGCCTGCTTTATTCATTAGTTGGCCAGCTTTTGTGTTGTCAAACTTCTCACGCGCTTCCTCGCCTTTCTTTGCAATAGCGCCTTGCAAAGAGTGTTCACGATAGAAGTCGCCAGCCTTTTTATCCCATTCTTGAACTTTCTTAATGCCTTGCGCAACTTTACTGTTGCTTATCTTATCCAAAGTATTAGAAAGTCCTGTCTTAATGTCATTAATAGTCTTAGCCATTATTATATTCCTCTCAAAATCAAAGCTCTTGTAGTTGCTGGTAAATGCTGTATTAAGATCTTTACATAATGAATGTTGCCAGTTCTAATAGCATTCAGTAAAGCAACTTTTTGAGTTGGGTTAAGGTCCCTTGAGCCGTTGATAAGTATTTGCAATGAGTTTTTCATATTTCTTTTTCCAAAAATATTAGCAAACGGTGATCTTACGGTATGAGTATATTTTGCCCATTTTGACGTTAGTACTGTAATCAAGTGGGTCAAATATAATGCGTCCGTTTCTCATAAGTACAAAGTGGCCAGTTTTGCCTTCATTCTTTGAGTACATTACTGGGTAAGCTTTTCCGTCCATAGGAGGCTCGCCTATTACTGTCTCAACCTTAAACTTACGGTGCATGTTGTCAATAAGATTCAAGTAGTCTTCTGGTTTGACTACAGTGCACTCATCATCAATAAAGTCCTTTCTCCAACCCATTATTACGTTAATCATATGTTGTGATCTCAACGCATAAGGGCTCAAGTAATAGCTGTAAACTAAAGCTAAACAGCTGTTGTTTGCCAATGATTTGAATGTATCTTGTAATGCCATTTATTCTTCGTCTTCCTTTATATTTGTCGCTTCGCAACCGTCGTAGCCTAGCACATCAAAAGCATATTGTCTTGATATGTAAAGCAACGCCATTAGGCCGTTCGGGTGGTAGATGTCGTCATCTATTTCGTGCTTTATTTCATCTGTTTCTTCGTCACGTTTCCATAAAACTGTTTCACATTCTTCAGCCAAATAGCCGTTCTCTTTTACGAAGATTTTGTCTGTTCTTAACCATTCAGCAAGCTGTTCAATCGCCATGTCTTTGTTGTACTTATATGCACAGTAAACATTAGGCAGGCCATAAGTTACAGAAAGTTCATAAACGGCCGACTTTTCGTTTGTGTCGCATATTATTTCTGGTTCATAAGCTAGTCCATACTTTTTAAGTATTTCATATTGTCTTCTGACTTCATTACATATTGTCGAAATAGACTGCTTTGGCATGTGCCATTCTTCAACAGGTAAAAGTTGCTTGCCTTTAACTAAAAATGAGACAATCGCTGCTTCGTCATTAAAGCCCCAATCCACGCCAACATACGCTCTATCAAAAGTGCCATTTGGTGGCGTCTTCGTTGTCTTGTAGCCTCTAAACGTCATTGCGTCAACATCAAACGCTTCAGTATTTCCAAAGTACTCACGCTGCACGAACGGCGCGTCAACTGTTACGTTGTGCTCTTTACAAACTTGCGCAATGACTTCGTCTTTGTTTGGTATGTATGGGTTGTCCATAAATGACCAATGATAGTGCTTTATGTTTGGGTTGTGCCACTGTTCATAAGCAAAACATTTCTTTGTTCTTGGTGGCGTTCCAGTCATTATGATGTGGCCTTCTGGGCCGTAGTCTGTTAACGCTGGCTCCAAAGTTTCTTCCATTAAAACGCGTGGGTTTCTCAAGTGAGAAATCTCATCAATAGCGACTAAACTATAGTGCTCTCCACGGAACTTGTCTATATCGCCTTTATTGTTGTAGCCACCAAAAGTTATAGTGCCGCCCGTTGCTAATGTGATTTTACCTGAGCCAGGACTCCCTTCATATTTTATATCCAAAGAGTCAAGCAACGCTGTAACAGGTTTTCCCATCTGTGAGACTGCATTATCAAATGATCTGTTAAGATATATTGCACTTCTGTCTAGCGGCTTTCCAACAGGCGTCATATATGCTGGCTTAGCAGCTTCTCTTACCAATAGACGAGCAACCAACTCTGTTTTTCCAGCGCGTCTTGTGCAGATGCATTCAATAGTTCTTGAGATCAAGTCGTCAAAGACTTCTTTCTGCTTATCGTAAAGTGTGTTTCTAATACGGTAAATCAAAAAGTCAGCGTCTTTAGCCATTTGTCTGTTAACATCACTGTCAAGTTTTGTAAGCAAATCTGGAGTAAACATTGACTGCGCTAAGAAAGCTGCTGCTCTACTGTTTGGATTTCCTTTTGCTTCTTTCAAAAATGAACTAATGAAGTCATGAACATATATGTGGCCATTCTCGTCTGGCATAAGCAGCTGCTCACGTAAATAGTCTTGTGTCTCTGTTGTGACTCTATTCAATGTACTTTTAGCAGCTTTTGTTACTGACTGTTTTGCGCCACCTGCAGCTTTCTTTACTGGGTCGTCTTTCTCTCTTAGTTCTTTTGCTTTCTCTGACGTAAAAGCGCCAGGGTTTCTTGTCGATTTGTCACCTTTGCGTTTTCCAACTCCAAGGCCTTTTCCATTCTTTCCAGTTGTTCTTCCGTCATTCTTCGGCATTTTCGTTTACCGCCTTTTCATTATGACTACTGTCGTTCCCGCTGTCACTACAGCCGTTATCCCAACTATTGATAATGTCTTCCAGATTTTTAACTCCCTCTGCGATTTTACGTAGTCGCTCTGCAACTTCAAATATTCCGTCTGCATTTCCATCAAGTTCTTCTCTAATGCTTCCGATTTCATTTCTACATTGCTCAAGCGTTGAGATTGATTGTTCATATTGCTGCCTATAATAGTCAAGTTCTCCGCTTCCTTCAACAGCTGGTCTGCTAGAGACAGTGACTGAGTAAAGCAATGTGATGACAATAGAGTAAATGCACAAAGTAACAAAAATAATCTTTTTAACATAGTCTTTCATTTCCATAAATATTAGCAAGCGCAAAAAGCGGACTGTTTATATGATAGTCTGCCTTTTCATAAAAAGTCCCCTTATATTTCATTCTCGATGATTTTTATCTCATCATCTGTAAGTCCAAAATATTTGTATAGCATATCGTCAGTCCAAGGATGCTTATATGTGGGCATAAAAGGCAGTGTCCTAAACAGCTCAGTCACTTTCTGATTGCATCTCATGTTGCTTATGATATACTTATAAAAGTTTGTGAACAGCGACTTATAAAAGTTTTCACATTCTTCATTTGTGTCAAAGCTTATTGTAAGACGCTTCCCATCAGGTTCAACCTTATTTGCAATGTTCCAAACACGAGAAGTAACTTCAGCCCAATCGTAAGTACCAACATGGCCATGTATTTCAGGAAAAGTAAACTTAACAAGTTTTTCTTTTGGCGCATCTTTAATGACGCCATTTTTAACAAACTTTGGTATAAGTTTAACTATTAAATCATTTTTAAGTGATGATACATCAAAGCCACCTTTGTTGTTAAGCTTATATATTCCCAAGTCTGTGCCAAAGACAGCGCCGAAAAGTTGAGTGGCTGTTTTTGCACTTATAACGTCAAGCGACTCTATCCTTTCCCTTATATCAGCAAATCGTTCCCAATCGCTATTCTTTTTATATTCAGCAAGAGGGTCTTGCAGCCATCTAATCGGACTGAGATTTACAATGTCATCAGAATGCTTCATCGCTTCTCTGAGGATCTTTAAGTGCAATGAGCCGTCATAAGGTGGATTCATAATAATGTGGTCAAAGTTCATAGACAATTCCTCAATAATATTAACTCCAGCAAGTTCCTTTCGAGCGATTGCATGTAACTTATGAGCGTCTTTCGGAATGACGGCAAACAGCTTTGCGTTCGGATAGACGGCTTTAACTTGCTTAAGCAAAGTAGGTCCTGCAAAACAGCAGTCACAGATCATCGGGTTTTCTTTCTTAACATCAAGTTTCTGAACCATACGTTTTGCCAACTCAACAGGAACATCCTCTAAGGCAAACTCAAACGGCAGCATTTTGAAGCGCTCGATTGCGATACCAAAATTTCGTTTAGATGAGGCAATAACGCCGATGAGCGCTTGAATGAATTCATCCGAGAAACCGAACCACTGTTCACAGTCAGTATAGCCACGCAACTTTGAGATGAAGTCGTCAATGTCAGA
>Ga0247611_10001918_pt1 | contig 35584 bp, 36 predicted proteins | sample 177DNAGHGhighgp2_FD_192422 | JGI IMG/M metagenome (GOLD analysis project Ga0247611, IMG submission 192422) | Sheep rumen microbial communities from Palmerston North, Manawatu-Wanganui, New Zealand - 1770 DNA GHGhigh gp2 | ecosystem: Host-associated > Mammals > Digestive system > Stomach > Rumen... | reverse complement strand
AGTTCCACCAGTCAGCATCTTTTAGTGAGAAGTTGGTAAGTATAGATACCTCAAACTTATATGCCTCATCATTCATGTTATGAAGTATCGTAGGCAAATCAAATAATGCCGGCTCACCACCAAGTATGCTGAGCTTTATTTTCTTGAATCCGCTTTCCTTGAAAAGCTTGTGCAGATGCTTTGATACCTTAATAGCCTCTTCATTATTTATGTTGTCCCTTGCACGGTTCACCTGGCAGCAATATGGGCAGTTGAAATTACAAGCCCTTGACATAGACCACCAGACTGACATAGTATCCTCATCCCTTCGAATCAAGTGAAATTCAGGTGGCTCAAGGGGGAACTTGCTGAATCTGTCCCACCAGTCGTGTGGCTCATCCTTATGGTATTTAAGGTAATTGTCCGCTTCCGGGCAGTTGTGCGTGATTATTTCAAGACCTGCGTCAAGATAGTTGAAAATCTTGATAGGCAGCATTCCCTTGTTGAACTCGTCATCATTAAATGCAACAAGTCCCGCCCTATATTGGGAAAGTATCTCTGCCAGCTCTTTCTCAGTCTTGTAGCCCATCATCGTAATGTTGTCATACTTCTTGTCATATCCGCTAATCTCACCATATACATCGACAGGAAGACCAAGGCTGTTCATCCATTCCCAGTCGATTTTCTTCCCGCTTCTTCCGATATAAACGTATTTATTAATCTTGGGAAGCTTCTTGTATATCCTAACAGTGCTGCCATTATAGACAAGCTGGCAGTTATCGTTATATTTAAGGGAGTCATTGTATAGGAAATCTGTGGAATTGATTACGACATCAGCTTTCTTGATAAGGTCATACTCGTCCTCAACTCCATGAGCGTACCAGTAATCGCTTCTGTCATAAATGAGCCTCTTATATTTTATATTCTTTAACGCAATCTTCCATTTGAACGGCTTTGAAATAATCAGTGTGTCACATTCACCAATCTCACTTTCATTGACATATACATAGTCAAAATTAGCATTTAAGTATTTTCTTAGTTTATGACGCCTGTAATTTCCAGTATCCCCTGTATAGAACTGGATTACGCTATGAAAGCCCACATTATCCACATCATCGGGTATATCAATGTAGGCACATGGGAACTTAACCGTTTCAGAAAGAACCCAGCCTTTGTTACCGTCCACGAACTTGTCAGTGTTCCGGTAATTCGTGTTGTCAAAGTAAAAGTAAAGGATATCATCCTGCAATTCATCAGGTGTTGGCCATCTTTTCATGCTAACTGGAATTGTCTGTTTCTTCTCGTCTTCCTCATCAGATAAAATTAAATTTGGTCTGTGTTCCTTGAACCAATCCTTTATGTAATCTGGTGTATCATCACTGAATGAAATAACATTCGGAGCCTTACATGCGGCCACGAACCATACCGTATTCTTGTCTATTCTCATAATCTATTCCTTAAGCACAAATGCATGTCCAACTGTCGTATCCCACACGGCAATTACTAAGGACACCGTTCCTGCTTTCATTAGTAAAGCACAAGCAAGCGATACAATATGAGGCATAGCTGTCCCCGCAAGCCCTGTATCCGCCCCTACCGTAGTACCAGCACTGTCCTACAGCAGTATCGCCAGGCCAATAGAACCTGAATGTTCCGGAGCAACGGGTACTGTAGCTCACCAAGTCTGAATAAGTACTGCTAGGGGAATTATAGGCATATACTTTGCCCCAGCCTACCTGGGGGTTCCACTGGCTACTATTCAACGTACAAACGAAAACACAATTAGAACATTCACCTGATGTACCCTCAACTACTATTTTCGGCTGACAAATACGTCCTGCAAGGTCATAAGAAAATACCTTACGAGCAAGGCACATCGATAAGGTAACATCCGAATTAAACTCAAAGTTCGGGTGACAAAGGACAAAACTTTTACTGGGGTTAACCCACCAGCACACATAGATTTCTCCATCCGAGTCTATACGGTAGACACAGGCACAAAACCTGTTGTCGCTGCCGTTTGTGTAGCTGTTCCAACGTCCCCTTGAGAATACTGGGGTAGTGCCTACTAGGACAGTGCACATATTCGTGCCGTTATAGTTTACGTTCTGAGCTGAATTGGCACCGCTGAACGTGGTTCCGTTATAAACTATTGCCATTTATCATTAACTCCATGAAGATGAGGATAAATACAAAGTACATCCGCTTACACTGCCTGTAACGGCTCCCCGATTGCTTAAATAATAACGAATACTGTCGGCAGTTGGAATATAACAACTTCCATTGTAGCTACTATAATAAGAGGTGACACCCCACAAGAAGCCATTTGTACCTACGCAGATACCACGGCATAATGAGTCATTTTCTGCATTGTAGAAACCAAATGTAGCATAGCCCCACCAACCGTCATAGTTTGCATTGCAGTGGCCAATATAAGCACCACCATAATAACCAGAACCAGTTGTACTTGAACCAAAACAGAATCCTGCTACATTGTTATTTGCTGCAAAGCCACCTTTATTTGCACAAACGCCATTATTAACGTATATCGTTCCAGGGAACTCTGTATTTCCAGAACCATTAAGCAAAATAGCAGTTCTTACAACATTTGTGAAAGTGCCAGTATACTGTCTTACATAAATTGGCTCATTTCCATCATCCGCAGTGGCAATCTCAGCATATCCATCGTTGGAGCCACCACCAGCCGCAATTCGGAAGAAATCATTATCTGCCATTTGTGAATAAACTAAAGTAGCCATATCACCGGCGGCAGGGTCATTACGAACTTGTTTAGCGCATGCTACGTTTCCATAGAAATTAGCCGCACATACATCACCTAAAGCTCCTGTACCACTACCATTTCCAAAACGTATCTCTGTTGGACCACCCCTATAGTTAATCCAGAAAGTACTACCAGCACTTGGTGTCATGTTTAATTCATTGTTACATTGGGCTCTTACAGTTACAGTACCGTCAGAAATACCATCTGCACTAATGGCGCATATTGCGGTTCCGCAGAAACACCTAGCAGTAACGGTAGTAGAGGTTAGTGTATCAATAGTTGCTTCCTCGAAATCCGCACAATAATAATCTACGCATTGTCCTCTAAGATTAAAGGCTTGAAGTTCATTTGTTGCAGGATTATAGTTTAACCGTTGGTTTACTTCCTTATAAATATGACAGTCACAGATAAGGGGTATAGAATAGGTCGTATTATTGCTTGTAGTGGTAACGCATACGCATTCCGCAATCTCCGCATTCGTTATGTTACCTGTGATATTATCAACAGTTAATGTTCCGCTTACAGGGTTATAATAAATAGGACATTCACAAGAAACACCTACATAACCTTCACCAGAAGTAGTTTCAGTCAAAGGCAACGCATAGTTCTTGTCGCATCCATATTCAAGCTTTTCAACTGTACCACCAGTAGGTCCTGCGGTAGTTACTGGGATTAAACAACCCGTTTCAGAATCTTTATGTATATAGCCTAACATATCATATTCTCCAATCTATTAGTTTATGAATAAATCCTTTTCATTCGTACCAAGTCCTTGATAAGGTTCTCAGTAAATCTGTTGCAACAAGCCTTGAACTCATCAGAGAAGAAATGCTCGTTTGTAGTTCTCTTCTGGATTGTCTGTAGCACCAAAGCTTGTTTTGCCCTTAGGTAAGCCTCATCCTCTGTCATAAAGTTATAAATGATAGCGGACTGGAATACATCCTCCACACGTGCTATTATATACTTTGCCTCTTCGTTAGATTTGCAGTAATTTATGATTTTAGCGAACTGAGCCTCACAGGCGGAGTTTGCATATTCCCACTGATTGCGTATCAGAAGCCTGTCTTTTGAATCACCTACGGTAACTCCCTTTCCTTTAAAGGAAAGCATACCCTTCTTTACCATATAGAAAAGAAGTCCGAATATTCCTACCACCAGGGCTACTGCCGCAGGTGTCTTTGCTAAAACAGTGATTGCTTCCCACATAATTTATCTTAATCTCCCTATTATACCATCAGCGTTACGCCGTTTCTCATGTCTTGGTCACTTACTGTATGATGAGTCGTTCTTCCATCAGCAGTAACACATACATCATACTGTATGCAATATGACGTTACGCCATAACAGAATCCATTTGGAGTTCCTATGTCATAGCATGTAATTACCGGGCTTTGTACAGATTTCCATTCGTAGAAAGCTCTCATATTAGCATTAGTACAACAAGCCGACCCAGCATTTACACTGAAAGTACACGTATGGTCAGCACAACCACCAGAAATATCAGTAAAATCAACCATAAAGTCACAGCTATGAACAGTATAAATAACCTTCATAGAATAAGTATCTACGCAAGCCGTAGCAGTAACACTAACGTCGGCAGCAAGCTCAGAGCATACACAGTAATAGCCCCACGTACTTGAGCACCAACGGTTACCTGCGGCTACGCAGAAACTTACAGTAGTATCATTTCTACAATACCAGGCTGGTCCATATGCACCGTCATAAGAATGAAATGGTACACATCTCCATTTGTTGTCATTTTCCAATGCTTGACATGTAAGCAGTGCATCGCAGCAATATACAGTTTTAATTTGTAATGGGCATCCTTTCTGCCACACTAACGTGCAAGCACCATCTTTCGGCTGATAATAAATGCGGGTCAATGAAGTGCCGTTGAAAGATGCACTCTTTACATCTGTTCCGTTAAATGTAAGGCTCATATCTTTAAAGCTCCGTTATAGTAAGGTCAGTTCCGCTCAATGTCATTGAATATGAAGCTGGAAGCGTAATGGTAACATTTCCGTTCACTGGGGCAACTCCGTTCACGCATTTAACCGCCGTATTATCCAAAGCATTAAGGGAAGTCTGCAAAGATGACGTGCAACTGTTTATAGAAGTTATTGAGCCATCGACGCTTGTGAAATGACTGTCATAGCCGCTGATGCATGTATCATAGGCGGAAGTGCAGTTATTTACTAAAGTATGAAGCCCGGACAAATCTGTATTGATTGTTGATATAGCAGTCGTATGCTCACCGTCCGTTACTTTCAAGGCGGCAACATCTGTATTAAGACTGCTTAACTGGCTATTATAACTGGTATTGCAAGTATCCTGTGCGGTAGTATGTGCCGTAAAATCAGAGCATTCGACCTTGCATGTAATGTCCGTTTCCAATGTTCCCACAGATTCCGCAAGCGAGTTAATGCTTCCCGTGTTTCCGTTAATGCAGCCCATAAGCTCGTTATAAGCCTGGGTAAGCCCAAGATTATTTACAAGCGGATTTGCGTTCGTTGTGTTTGATGGAATATATCCTTCGACTGTGGTAACACGGTTTTCAAGGGCACCGACATCAAGAGCACTGATGTCATCCTGCGTAACAAGCTGGTTAGTGGGCGAGGCGTTTCCCGGTGTTACCGACAGAAGATAGGCTACATCATCAACGATATCTTCATGAATACCAAATGCTACTTGTGTCTGGAACTCATCTCCCTCGGCCAATGTACCATCAGTAATTGCATCCAATACTGCCTGTCCACAAGAATAAGTCTTTATTTTCTGGTCATTTGTCTGTTTAAGACCGTTTGATTCCTTAATAAATGTATTCACTTTTACATCTCCTCTGCCTGAATATATCCATTACATTCCGCAATGACAACCTGCGAGCCAACTGGAATATTTCCGGTATAAGCATTATAATCTGCCATAGTTGTGAAGCAGTAAATACCTGGCTGCTTGTCAATCCATCTGTAATCAACACAAGAAGTAACTGGGTCAATATCTGCTGTCAACATTTGCTCAGAAGCTGTCGGAACTGCAATATCCTCTGCTCTGTGAGTATTTCTGTTGAACTTCAATAATGCGTTGTTCTGAATGTTGGCTTCTTCCTCACGTGTAAGTGCCGGCTGTAATCTTGTGTAATCGAATACCGTGAATACTGCATCCTCATACTTTGTGTATTCGCCAACAATAGTCTTTGATGAATAGGAAGTAAGCTCACCGCTTACAGTTTCGGGGGTTTCTGGGTCAATGGAACTATACCAGGTTCCATCCTTGTAATAAATTTCTGTATAAGTTGTATCGACACCCGAAACATGTCCTAACCGGAACTGTCCGTCATTACCAGAACCAAATGCAAGATTATCAGTACCATTATATTTGTTTGAGATTATACCAGTGAAATCACCGACAGCCATACCGGTAGGGTTGTTCTGTCGTAATATGATTGTGTCTGAGCCGGTTGATAATGTTTCTTCCTCAACTGTATGTGTAGTACCGGCGACGAAAAGGTCACCAGCAACATGTGCATCACCACCAACATCAAGACGGCAGTTTACCCTGGCATTATCGAATACGCCACATTCAACCTCAAGGCAAGTAGTAGTCTGAATGGCGTCCCTGGAACTATTGTAAACTAAAGGATGGTTATCATCAAACTGGCACTCGCTGTTCTTTACCGCAAGCTCGTCAAAGCATCCATCCCTGTATCGTGTAATCTGTGGATTAGAGGCAACGTCTTTATAATACTCTTTGCGGTAAACAAGAATCCAAGCCCTTTCTAGGCTCTCAAGCTCGGCAATAGCTTCCTCATCAGTAACAGGGGTATCCGAATAGATAATTGTAAGCCCGAACCCCGTAACCTCATACCAGTCATTGTCAACCTTTACATATGGGACATTATTCAATGCCTTAACGTCGCCAATGTGTGTTGATGAAGTCATTGTCCAAGAGGCATCAGGCTCCCCTACCTGGTTAAGCTCATCATCATACCATCTGATTCCTGAGTTAAATACTGTTTTATTTAATCTTGTTGTTGATGAAGATTTGAATACAAGGGAGTCATTTACCAATGTAGCAGGGGTTGAAACTGTATCCGCAATATGTGGTGTCCTGAAATCATCATTTACTTTAAGGTCAGTACCAATCTCAGCGGAACCATGAACACAAGTAGTATCACCCAAGTGAACTATTGGATATTCTTCCTCAGCAGTCTCGCCATTATAAGCTGCTACACCCTTGCTTGACATAAGGTCTTCGCAAGTGCAGGATACACATGTGGCAGGTGTTACCCAAGTCGGGCTCTGAATACCACAGATAATCTTATTCTGAACATATTGGTTCTCATCGCCGTTTACATAGATTGGATTTAAGTTGATATCCCTATCACAAGTAAGCAAGAGCTCTTTTGTAACGCCAACACAGTCCATTACCAAGGAATCCATTTCAAGCTCCTCAACGTGAAGCTTGTTCGTAAAGATTATGTCCTGGATGAATGTTCCTTTATACTCTGTAATATCAAAAGTAAGCTCAGCTTCCGGTAACTGGTCTTCCGTATAAATAGCGGGAGGCAATACGTTGTCCGTAGACTGGCTTTGTCTGAATAAAGATAAATGCTCGAAAGCTTTAATATGAAGCTGTACCTTTGCGACACCACCGGCAGTCTTTGTGGCCTTCAAGTCAATAAGCTGGAATACGCTGTCCTCAGCCTGTGACCAACGCATCTGAACGTTGTCAATGGAATTCGTGAACTCAACTGACCAAAGCTTCGTACCACCGTCATTTCTTGCCTCAAGGAAGTAATTGCCGTTCGTAAAATCTGGCAAAAGAATGTAGTGGTCAATGATTGTTCCACCGTCTATTTCCTGGGGGTCATTCTTGTGCGTAATGTAATTGGTGTCAAGCTCGGTTACCAAAGCACTATCAATTTCCGCATTGTCAATGGAAGCTTCCGTTGCTTCCAAGTTTTCAATAGTCGCATTATCTGAGCTAATATTGTTAGCGTTTAGATTGTCAACAGTAGTTGTTCCAGAAAATTCAGGATTTGAGGCTTCAAACTCACGAGCCAGGAACCGTCCGTTAACCGTAAGATTGCACTGAATTGAGGCATTCTTGGTCTGTAATGAGTTGATTGCTGAAATCATTGGTGCGACTACGCCGACATTCGATGTCAGTTCTCCGTTAACATCAGCCCTGCCACCAACTGTCAAATGTCCGTTAATGTTCTCATTTCCGGTTACACATGAGCTTCCAGTTGTTGATGAATTTGCTTTAACTGTATTTGAACAAACAGAATTAGAATTTATGCTTGTAGAATTAAGCTCACCTATGGTACCATTATCAGCCGTCAAGGAAGTGGTATTTACATTGGCCGTCGCAACTTGTCTTGCCAAGTTATCGTTGAGAGTATCAACTTTGTCCGACGCTACTTCCGCACAACATACGGCAACATTCGTTCTGTTAACTAAGTCCTCATACTGCTGCTCCGTAATTGGCTTTTCAGTCGGGTCTAAATATTTCTTGGTTTGATTAGAAGGGAAAATTTCTTTCATTATCGTTTCTCCAATCTATTAGTTTAATAAAAGAAAAGCCTCTTCCTTAACAGGAAGGGGCTTCTTTGTTTCTACATCAACTTAGTCTACAAGATTATTTGTAGCCAAGAAGGGTCGAAGTATCGGCATCACTGAAAATACCAACACCACAAACGCTTGGGTCAAGGATAACATACGAACCGAAGAGGTTGAATGCTACTTCTACAGCCATACCATCCGATGTAGAGGCACCAGGCTGTGTTGAAATGAAGTCATCGATAAGCAACTTGTAAGGGTCATTTACACGTCCCTTGTTGTTCTCTTCCTCGGCATCTGGTTTACCAGGTTGATTACCCGCAACACCGTCTGAAAGCTCATCAGTGTTGGTGTATGCCCAAAGCTCAACTACGTCTTTGTCAAGAACATAGAATTTTCCTTTTGGACAGTATGGGTCATCATAAATCGAATCAATATAATTCGTGCTGAATCCAGCAGTAAGCTTTGTCAAGCCAACATTTGCCTTACGCTGTGCAGATGTAGATGTCTGTGTGAAGTAAGTGTTTGTTGACTGAATCTCAGCAGCCATAGCGAGCCAATCTTCATCGTTAAGGACAATGAGGTCAGCTTTTGAACCATAGCGGCGAACCTTACGGATAAGTTTCTGAACTGTTTCAGATTTCTTTTCAGATGTACCGATAGCGTTTACGAAGTTACCAGCAAGTCCCTCAACTGCGACTGAACGAGTTACACCCATGAATGGAGTGCGGATATATGAAGTCCAAGTAGCACCTGTACGACCGTTTACGATTGGAAGCCAACCGTCGATACCCATTGGAAGATATGGATTACCAGAAGTGTCCATAGAACCGTCAAGGGCAACAATCTCACCACCTACACCAGTATAAGCACCGGCAGGTGTAACAGTAACTTTGTTACCATCAATAGCAGTAACCTCGAGCTTAACAAGGTTAGTAGTAGAGGCAACTGAATCTTTAAGAGTAAGACCAGAACCAACGGCAATCTTCATGATTGTGTCATCTGTCAATGTGATGTCAATTGGTGTACCAGCTACGAATGTAACCGCATCAGCGAGGATACCAATCTCACCATAACCACGACCATAGAAAGTAGCGGCCATTGTCTTACGGAAAGCTTCAGTAGCGGCGAAAGCCTTGTTACCAGCGACTTTCATGTAAGCGCCTTTCTTTGAAAGGGATGCCTGAACTTCTTTTGCGTTGTAGCTGAATACGCTGAACAACTGACCCGGAGTTACCTTGAACTCTGCGTTGCGAACGTTCTGTGCAGCTTTTGCTTCCGCAATAAGGAAGTCACCTGCAACTGCGCCACCACGTGAGTAAACTGCCGCAAAGTTTTGCTGTTTACCTTCAACACGTGTTTTGTTAATGTCTTTTACAACCGGAGAATTGCGGAAAAGCAAGTTCTCGACCCCATCCTTATACCATACTTTAAGGATGTTCATAATTGCCTCATCGGCAGAAATAGCCTGTGCAGCCATACTTTAAATCTCCTCTTCAGTACCAACCCTGTCGCCGGTAAGTTGTATTTGTTTCGGAATACAATCGAGTTAAGAGTCAATGTATAGTTTCGCCATTACACCAACTCAACTGAACCCGTTACATACTATTAGTTTAATTAGAATATCGAAGTCTTTACTTCCGGAAGCATTGACTTAACGGTATCCTCAACATACTGCTCTGGTGATTTACCAGCAGCTTTTGCAGCTTGAGCCAGTTCATTACCGCCATTCGCAACAATGTTTGTAATAAGCGTAGTCGCATTAAGCTCGCCACCGTTAACCGAATTATTGAGCATTGCCTGGGCAGAACCTTTTACTGCGGCTCTTAACCAAGGTGCTTCGATGTTATTGGCACTCTCAATAAGCTGTTTATAAGTGCGTGGAATCTCAAGCTTATATCCAGTAAGCTCGTTACCAAGTTCAGCAGCCTTAATGTTAGCTTCTTTAGCTCTGTAATTCTGATTCCTGTCAGAACCCTCGACTTTATTTGCTTCGGAAGAAATACCTTGTTTAGCCATTTCATTATTTCTTGCGCCCCATAATGTCTCTTCCGGAGTAGAGTCCTGGATTGCTCCACCAGTGTAAGCGGCACCAATATTCGAAATGTCTTTACCAAGACTTCTTGCAAACTTGCTTAATGTATCAACGATAAGGTAATCCCTTGTAGATTTGTCTATCTCACCATCGTTGAAAGCGTCCATTATTGATTTGAGCTTATATGGACTTGATTTTACGGCACTCGTAGCACCCTCGCCGCCTTTGCCCGGATTATCTTTTGGGGCAGGGCTTGTAGTAGTACCAGTACCAGTTCCAGTTCCAGAAGTACCAGTAGTACCTGATGAAGCCCCACTGCCCGTATCACTACCAGAGCCAGAAGCATTTGCACCTTCTGGATTCTCAAGACCTCCACCCAATTTGGCAAGTCCGTCTTTTACTTTATCCAATGTACTTTCAGACTTTACGGTCTCTATGCCAGCTTCCTTAGCCGCATCCTCAATAGCTTTCTGTTCCTCAAGATGCTTTCTTCCAGCAGCCAAATGGCTTGACTGCTCTGACGCAGGCTTGTCTATTTTAAGCCTTGGGTCTTCTTCATAAAGCTGCTGCTTCGCTTCTCCCTCTGGCAAAAGATTCAACTTCTTTGGAAGGGGAGTGGTCACATTAGGGTTCATGTTTATCTTAGAGTTAATAGGAAGGCCAGTTTCATCATCAAGGCCATCGTTATTTAAATCTGCCATTTTAACCCCCTTTATTTATTGCGGCGAGGCATGTTGGCTTTGTAGTCCTCAAGCTCCTTAACAAACCTGTCCTCTTCAGAATCATCTGTTTCGTTTTCAGTTTCAGCGGCAGGTTTCTCTTCCATTGTATGAACCTCTGTTTCATCCTTTGAAATCTTTCCGTCGCCGTCTTTATCCTCAGACTCGATATGAATCTCTTTCTTACCGTCCGCTGGCTTCTCTTCTGTGGCTTCCTTTACTTCCTCAGCGGCTTGCTCAATCTGCTCTGGCTTAGCTTCCGGCCAGATACGATTCAATACTTTCTTGATGTTTTCCTCAAGACTATTGGCATAATCATCATCAGACAAGTCAGAATAGTCTTTATGATATTCGTCGTAAGACTCTTTCATAAGGTCAAAATCATCGCCGTTAAGAAGCTTGAGCTTCTCTTCATATGGGGCAAACTTTTCGGAATATTTCTTACTCCATTCCCCACGGTCAAACTTGTCGTTAGCTTCATCGAACTTTGCTAAAAGTCCATCAAGTTTATCTAACGCTTCTTCAATCTGTTCAGGTGTTCTCATTATTGTTCTCCTATGCTATTAGTTATACCTTGATTTATTGCCGTCGGGATTTGTCCGTTTGGATTAGCCATATCCTCTGACAACTCATTCTGAAGTTGTTGTACGGCGGACATCTCCGCATTTGTCTGGGCATTCATAATCCTTGTTTCGGCTACCTCATAAAGTTGTTTCAAGTCATCAATTGCTTTCTGGTTTGCTTCGGTATTTCCGCCGAAGAGTGAAAGCTGCGTGTTCAGGATTTCATTCTCCAATGTCTCATTATCAATGAAATCTGGATAATCGAATATGCCTTTCTCAATACAATTGTCTATGACTTTCATAACCGCATTAATGTTGTTGTTGGCAAGTGAGTATCCTTGAACCGCATCAGGGATTTCCATAAGGGAAGCTACACGTGACTGCGGGATTACGCCCATTTGTACCAACATCATTATCTGCTTAGCCCTTTCCTGTGGGTCCTTGCTGAGCTTCTCCGCCGCACTATACTGTATTATAAGCTGGTCTTGGGCGTTTACTATGTCTGACCACTTTATTGAATCACGGACACGGTTAGGCGGAAGAATGTCATCATTCGCATCAAACACGCTCGTACACAACCGAGCCAAGTCAGTATATGTCCTTATAACCATGTCGGACTGAACTTCAAATCTACCCAGTTCAATGTCTTCCATAGTAGAAATAGCTACCCCGGAATTAAGCCCTTTTGGCTTCTGCATTTGGGCGGACAACTGGGACACACCGACCATCTCATACATGTCCTGCTTGAACTTGTCAAGAAGCTGTTGCCATTGAGGGTCCATAAAAGGAGCGGTTACCGCTTCTATTGGTATCTGGGTCTGTCCCGGAATCGGTGTATATGTCATAATCTCAGCGGTTCTGTCAGTAATCTTGTTGACATTAACGCCACCATTATCCGGCACAAGATACTTTATGGGTGCCGACAGTTGTGAGGCATCCTTAATCTTTACAAGAATCGCATCAATAGCGTCCTGCAATCCCCAAAGAATATCAACCACGGATGAAGACGAGCCAGATTTTATCGGAATCTCATAGTTCATGAAGATGAACGGAAGGGACATAGGCTCCCATTCTTCTTCCTTATAAAAGTCCATCTCCGGTATGTAGTGGACGAGGACGTGCTCGTTCAAGTTCCAGTATCTGTAATATGTGACATCAGTGTTTATGTTCTCGCCTACTGCCTTCTTAAGCTTTGAATCATTGAACGGAAGAAGCGTTACCGGATAGTTCTCCATCTTCCAGACTACCCTTGTAAGCTGGCCATAGGAAGCCTCACGGTTATCAAAGTTCAGTTGCCATGGCATTATACGGCTAATCGACTTTCCTATTCTGTCAACATAGATTATACCAGTGTCGAAGATACAGGCATCACGGAAAGAGTTCATAACCGTTCTGTGGACATCCTGGTCATCAAACAACTGGTCAAAGAACTGCTGGCTCTGCTTTACAATCTGGATATCACGGAAAGTACCGTTTACCGTGTTGAAGAGCGGCCTTACTTTCTGGGCGGACATTATGGCTACCAGTGTGTCAATACAGGACTTTATTACGTTTTCCTGGACACCACTGGATGTATCTTCCTCATCATCATATTGGGATGAGCTGTAATACCCTGCGACAGATGTGTCATCAATGTTGGTCATGCCAAAGCCATACGTATGAAGATACGACCTCAAGTTCCGTCTATATTTCATGCGTCTGCTTCCGTTTCTGTCCACAAGGAAGTTAATGTCATCAATGTATTTCAATTTATTTGCTTTCATTTGCCCACCTCTCTGACTGGCTTACGCTTTGGACTTGTCCCTGCTGACCATTACCCTGACCTTGTAAAGGAAGGGGCATTGGTCCTGTAGATAGAAGTCCCCGAAGACGCTCCTGCTTCCTCTGGTAAAGATGGTCAGGGTTCTTGGTAAAGTCATCATATGAAGGCATCATAGTTTTATCAATGTTTGTGTTACCTATAATCAACTCTATAGTCCTCTTTACATTCTATTAGTTAATGATTACGCAGCATCTTGTCAACAATGTTTCCAAGCTCATTAATCTGGGAACCAGAAAGCTCGTCCAAAGGAATGCCGTTCCAGTCAAAATGCTTGTATTTATGACCTATTCCTATTGATTCCCTCTCCCTATCGCTTAACTGGGCAATCTTTGATTCCAAGCTCTGAATCATAGCTTCCTTGACGTCCCCGATACTGCTTACCATGCTTTCGTCATTACCATCTTCCACTGGGGAAACAGGGACTACTGGTGCGGTAGATACGGTCTTTATGCCGCCTGCTCCCTTATTGAACAACATACCGGGACCGCTTCCGAATGTTCCGTTGGAATGTGGACGTGAATTGTTGCTTCCACCTCTTGCAAGGCTTCCGTTAGATTCATTGACTTTTGGTGGGATAGGACCCTTGCTTGCGACAGAACGGATTGTATCCATTGAAGCGTTTGGTTGTTTTCCGCCAGATACACTGCTGGCACCAGAAATTCCACCAAGGCTACCAAGAGCACGACCGAGCATACTTCCACCTATGCTTCCTCTGCCCCCTCTTGTTGTGCCGCCCATATCAATATCAGGGTTTGCTTGACCACCAGAAGATGAAGAGGGGGCACTTATTCTGTTTGATTTAATTCCAAAACTGAAAGGTGAAGCTTTCTCTTTACCGTCTTCGCCTTCCTCTTCTTCCGTTTCCAGCAATGTATTCCTAAGGATTTCCTTCTCAAGGTCAGTAAGCTCATCAATTCTTTCTTTATGAAATTGGTCTAGAGTCTTATAAACTTTTCCGTTCTTGCCAAGCTGCAAGTCTTTCCTAAGGTTTTCCTTTGCCAGTTCCCTTTCTTCCGGAGTAAAGTCAAGGTTATCAATAAGGTCAGTCGGTCTTATCGGATGATATTTTCCGTCTTCCCTCATAGCGGCTTTTGCCATCTCACGGTCTTCCCCAGTCATTCCAAGGTAGAAATCATCTTCCGGATAATCACCTGGGTAATCTTCATTGAAGTCATATGGCGATTTAACCTCATCCTCATCTATTGAAGCGTTCTCATCAAAGCCATAATCATCAGTAGCATCTATGTCGGTTACGTCAGTTACGTCAGGAACGTCAGGGGTTGTGTCTTCCTCTTTACCGTCTTCGCCTTCACCCAGCATTACGCTCGGGTTCTTGATGAAACTGCCCGGCTCACGTGGTGGCTGTTCCGGAGTGTGACCCTCATCAAATGTCATTGGGTTCGGGTCTTCAAGATATCCCTCTTCCTCAAGGTAATTGTAGAGGTCATCGGCGTTCTCGAAATCCTCGCTGAGCCTTTCAGCCATTTTGGATTCCTCTTTCTGAGTCTTATCTTCCGTTGGCGTGTCCTTTACATCAGGAAGTTCTTTCTCAAGGACATCTTCCACAGACGAGCCGGTATTCTCATCAACAATGTCCACCTTCTTGCCTTTCTTTACTTTCTTTACCTTTACGCCAAGGTTCCTGAGGGCATCCATCTTTTCCTGCACGCTTCCAGAACGCAAGGCTTCAACGGCATCCTCATACCTCTTTTCCGCAGCATCCGCTTCTTCCCTGGCTTTAAAATATCCGTTCATTTCAAGTCTGGTTTTAAAGAGCTGTTCCTTGCTTTTAAGGGCGGCTTTTCCTTCATCACTTTTAGCGTAATCCCTAAAGCCTTGTACCATCTGAGCCTTATCTTCATCTGTCAAGTCCTCAATCTTAAGGTTAGGATTGTTCCTTTTCAAGTTCTCAAAGGCAAGCTCTATTATTGGCTCTTCCCAGAAGGTATTATATTCCAAACTACCATCGTCTTTAGTGTAAAATCCCTTGAGCCCAAGCTCTTTCTCAGTATCACGCTGGATATCATATGCGTGGTTTAAGGCATCATTGGCTTCCTTCCTGCTTATAACATCATCAAGGTATCTCGGACGTTTATCCTTCCATGCTTTCTTTAAGACATCCACTTCGTGAGGGTGAAAGCCTCTGGTTGCGTTATTAAACTCATCACTTGTCAGTGCCCGTGCGGCATCCATATACATTTCGGGGTTGTTCCTCATGTATTCGTCAATTTCATTCTCGTAATTGCTGACATCTTCCATTTGTTTCCTAAAATCCTGGACTCTCTTTATGGATTCCTTTGTAGCATTAACAATGGGACTTGAATAATTCTCGTCCTGGGATGCCTTTTCCAGTTCTGGAATGACCTCATCCCGCATTTCCTCAAGTGCCGTGCTATAAAGTGATTCTCCAAGACGCTTGACCAAATCCTCATTCGAAATTTTGTCCCAATCTTTCTTGAGTGTGTCCCAGTTGTAGACTTTTCCATCAGCACCTTCAAAACTCTGAGGAGTGCCCCTAAACGCAGCTCCTACAAGGTCTTTATCAGACATATTCTTGTACTTATTAAGTAATGCGGCAGGGCGGTCAACATCAAACTCTGAGCCAATGTATCTCTTTTGCTGTTGCTTGAAATAATTATCCCCACTATAAAGATTACTTTTGTCAAACGTTTTCTTGACAGCCTTATTGTTTATCTCGTCATTATGAGGATTGGAATCCTCAATCTGTGAGGCTTCCTTTACAAGGGGATTATTTTCACTTCCGGTAATAGCCTGTGCGGTTTCAACTGGTTTTGGTGAGTTCTCTATCTTTTCTTCAACATTATTGTTCTGCATCTTGTTCTCCTTAAAATCCAGGGTATCTGTGTGTGGCTTTTCCACAAAGTCCTCTACGACCTCGTTGTTTACCTCATCATTCTGAGGCTTGTCATCTTCCGTAATCTGTTTAGCTTCTTCCTGGATAGGTGTATCTTCTGGGAGAGCTTCCTGCGCTTCCTCAGGGTGCTTTTCAATTATGTTCTCTACTTCCTTAGTGTCACCTTCATCTACGGCTTCTTTAAGACTGTCCTCTACGGATACCGATGGACTCATACCACGGTTTTGATTGAGGAAGTCACCTATTTGATGGTCTTTCGCATAATTCCTTATCTTTTGCTGGGTTTCATTATAAGAATCCTCACGGTCTTCTATAATATCCCTTAAACGTCTCTTCTTCCATACTGGCTCACCCCAATAGTCTCCCATTACAAGAATCTCATTTTCATTTCCAGCATCACCTGGAATTGTAGGCTTGGTTTGCTGTTGGTTAAAGCTGATGTTCCCGTCATCACCGACTTTAATCGGATTGGTGTCATATGTCAAGTACTCGTCCAGAAACTCTGGTTTCTTGTTCTTTCTTGCCCTTGGGTTATATTCTGGGTTAGGAACTTTATGAGTTACACCTGTATAAATGCCATTCTCTGGATTGTATTTATTTTCTGTAGTCCCATAACCATCCCAACCATATTCAGATTTATCTGGTATAATTATAGGTTGTAAGTCTTTATCATTATTCTGCATGATTGTGTTTGTTCTCCTTAAAATCCAGGGTATCTGTGCGTAGTTCGCCATTCTTGAGTGATTCTGCCCTTAGACGGAGCATTGACCCATTCCTCAATGCCTTTCTGTCCGCCGGCCTTGAACTTGTATTCCTTGTTTCCGTTCACATAGGTAATGTTCATTGAATCATCCGATGGGTCATACCTTGCGTTCGCAATGGCGGTGGATGGGACGTTCATGGTTACGTTTACGTCCTTGTCATTGGGGTCAAAGCCTATTTCCTTGCTGTAATCGCTTATGTTTCCGTTATCATCATAGTTATAGCTTTCCGTCCTGAACGACGTAGGCTTCTTAATCTCAAAGCCATTTAAAAGGCCAGCTTTTCCATTACCTGCCAGCATCATAAGCGTCCAACTCCTTCTGTAATGCGGCAATTCCTGCCATCACGCTTTCCAAAAGCTTTTGCTTGTCCAGTTGCTTTACGCCATTTGCGTCCTCAGATACAGTGTCACCAAAAGCGGTATTTTCCATAGACTGTGCCGTAACACCGACATGCTTGTCTTGGTCTAAGCCTAAGCCGTCCTTGTACTTGTATTCTATTGATTCAATCTGCCTTAAAGCGTCCTCCGCATCCGCCGTAGGTATCTTGTCCCCGCAGTCATTCGTAATGCTTTCCTTAACGTTCTCGTCAGATTTAATCTGTTTATATGTCTGTGCCAGTCCGCCGGCCGCATCCATACCAGTCTGCATAAGCTGGTTATTGACCTGGTAATTGATACCAGCCTGGTTAAGGGCTTGCTGAGCCTTAGTAGTTGCGGCATTGTATTTGCCCTCAAGCTCAGTCGATTTATTGGACCTTCCTAAATTCTGTCCCTCAACTGTTGAGTCCGCCATCTTTACATTGTTCATTCCCCTCAGTGCATTCTGAATGGAATTATTGGAAGTCATTGGTCTGGAAGAGGCAGTTCCCATGTTCAGGTTATTCAACTGTCTTGCTTTCTGACTGCCCGCTTCCCTCATAGCGACATCCGCATTGTGTCCGGAATACTGATTTGCGGCGTTCCTTATGTCCTTGGCATAGTCCTTATAAGCACTTGCCAATTTCTTATTATTAATGTAAGAGCCAACGCCAGCGGCAACACCACCGGCAATCGCACCGATTACTGCTCCGAAAACTGCCATTTTATTTTCTCCCTCTCATAGCTTTGACTTTCTTATAAAGTTCCTTAAACTGTTTTACGGCATCATAAAGCTGCTGGTCAAAGTCAATAGGTTCTTTCATGTCCTCATCCGAAATTATAGCTCCCCCAATTGCCCCAGAAGCCGCACCTTGAATACCACCACCTAATGCGGTCAAACCGGCACTTGATTTCATATTCTTGGCTTGCTGGTCTAACGCATCCGCCTGTGCCATTTTCTTCAAGTAATCTGCTTGTGTAGAAGCGGCCTGGGATGAATTAGCGGTAGCGACATTTGATACATTGTTTGCCTGGGTCTGTTGGGATGCATTATCTGACAGCATACCTGCCCTTGATTTATTTACTCCGGCGGAAGCTGCGGCTACGGCGTTATTCTCAGATTCCGCCTGAGCTGTCTGAGCACCTTCCGCAATAGCTTGCTGAACATCAACCGCATTCTTTCGTCCGGTATAGTCTGGTGATGTAGTATCATCAGAAATCTGGGGCTTATCAAACTGGGAAACCGTTGTTTCTTCGCCAGTAGTAGTCTCAGGTGCATTAGTCGTGGCGTTAGCGTTATCATCATAATGTTCCAGATAGTCCCTTAACGCCATATTCATGTTATCTATATACTCAGGAATATTATAGAATGTCTTGCCATCCGGGTATTGTTTCTTACCCCAAGCCTCGAAAATGTCCTTAATTTCCTGGTCGGTAAATGGCTTACCAGTAGCCGGGTTAACCGTTGCTTTTAATCTCGCTGCTTCACTATTTACTTCTTCCGATGATTTCTTATACATTTTGTTTCTCCAAATTATTAGTTTATAAAGAATGCTTTGTAAGCGTACCAGTCTTGTTGTCCATAATGTGAGCCGTTACTGACTGTACGATTAAAGGTGTCTTAATGTATAGCCTTAATCCCTGACCTTTAATAAGCTTTGGATTAAACGCAATGAATACTGAATTAGACCATTTATCATACATGTTCGGTGTAATCTTTATAGTCTTTTCTTCTGACAGCACGGTTACATCAGTAATGCTCCTTACGCCGACCGTTACATAAGATTCGGAGTGGTCACCATCCAAATCATACAACGTTATGTTCCATCTGTCTATGGAAATGTTCTCAGTAGCACCATAGCCATAGAAGCTGGTTTCCAAGTCAAGGGGCTCAACCTCATAGCTACCATACTTGTAGTATGTCAGGTCATAGCTGTCCGAGCCATTAATTATGTGCGTAAAGCCATTGTTATCAAAGCTGACCCTTGTTACCCTCTTGAGCTTATCAAGTATGTACATGTTCCTTGGTCCGATTACGAATAGCCCGATTGAGGTAGGAATGTAGATTGACTGGGTCTGTGTATCATAGAAATGCAGCCCGGTTATACCAGAAAGCTTCGTAGCGGAATATAGCGTATCAAGATTGGCATCCCCTGTAAAGCTCTTGATTACTTTATGTGCGTCATCATAGAAGAAAGCAATCATCGGCGTATTGCCAAGGAACTTGAGCCCCACAATATCAATGATAGCATCCATCTGACTTATGGCACCATTAGAGTAAATCAACGAATAAAGTTTGTCACCGATTACGCCATAGAACTGACCCTGCAATACAAAGAATGCGTCCTCACTTCCATACGTAGTAGAAACCTGGGTTGAAGCGGAATAAATGAAATATGGTCTGTTGTCATAGTATGTCAATACATAAGAGTCAAAGTCCTCAATAACCATATCATTATTACCCGCACCGTTTATGTACTTGGTAAAGATGTTTGGTGTCAACGTAGCGGAAGATGAAGTAGTACCAGGGAAGAGCAATCCGGTCAATTCGGACTTTGCATATCTCTGCAACTGCCCACTGGTTGAGTTAAGGGTAAACCTGTACTTACAAGTAGTGTTAGCATATTCTGAGAAGAATACATCAACGCCTTGTATGCCGGCATAGGTTGGTGTCGTACAATCATATAACTGCTCAGCCATGACACCGCATCTGTATCTTGGTACAATCGGCAAAAGTAAAGAACAAATAGGGTCTCTCGGCATAACCTGATACAATGGGTTAATACCGTTAGCCGTGTATCTTATGTAAGGATAAGCCGAATATTCTTTCTCACCGGTCGCCAATACGCCAGAGATTGACGTGTTAGTGTTCTGTCCATGCATTAATCGTCCGTTATAATCAGATGCATAGTGAAACCATTTGCCAGTTTCTGAATCATACATGTTAAGGTAACTTGTAGTGTTAATCAGAACATATCTGTCGTCCAGTAATGTCGTAATGTCATTGCCAGTTACAGTATTAATCTTGTGCCATTTACCGGACTTATCTTTGTAAAGAACCACATTGTTATAAGCCGTTATGTAGCTTGACTCGTCAATGGATTCCCAAGGTGTCAATAAGGTACCCATGCTGTTTGTAGAACCAGCATAACTGATACCCTGGATATAGGCAAACCCTGATGATGTTACGTTGTAAAGCAGATAGTATGGTGAGCCATCCTTGATAGGAACCCTGTATCCACCTACCGTGTATACAAGCAAATCTTCTGATGAACCGGATAATGAAGCGTCGCCCGTAACTTCGTAGCTGTAATAGTTGAAGCTGCTTTGTCGTGAGGTTCCCGGCATGTACTTGAATGCATATCTGTTGCTGAATGTCCATTCACTGAACCTTGCACCTGCCAACTCCTTTCCATTTGCGGCCAAATCTTTTGGACAACAAGTACTATCATTACAAAACTTGGCGGTCATAATGAACAAGCCTTGGTCGATTACAAAGCTGTTGCTTCTTGCGGCATAACAGCCATTGACATTCTGGTTAGTTGAAACAATCTGATTAACGGTCAATGTGGTATCAGAGTAGCTATTAAGGGAGCCTTTCATACAGATATATGGCTGGAAATCATAGACCATATGATAGTTGCTCCATCCCTGGTTATTGTTAACCGCCGTATTCTTGTTTACGTTGAATGTCCATAAAGAATAGAAGTAGCCATCATCACCCGCAATAGCCGGTACAGTCGCTGACTTACCAGTGTTACCACTAACGCCAGTTGTTTGCTCATAAACGTATCCGTTGCTGTTGTTTAAGTATATCTTTGGGTCAATGTAATAATAATATGCCCCGGTATTTACTACTATATTTGAATCAAATTTCCATCCTGCGGTAATTCCGGCTTGCGTAGAGTACTGTGTAAGAACATACTCAACTTTTACCTCACCAATGCCAGTGTTTGTTATCTCTGTACCAGAAATAGTACCGGCAGTAGCGACAATCTGGGCAGAAGGCATACCATCCACCATAGCAGCCTTTAATGTATATGTTCTGTTCGGGTCACCAGTTAATGTAATGCTTCGTTTCCTTTCTGTTATAGTTATGGAATAGATAGTATAGGTAGTTGAATCATCGCCATCTTTTACAACGATAGAACGTCCGGTAGTACCAGGGATAACGCCGCTTGGGAAGTTGAACTTCGGGCCTACCGGGTTTGAAGCATTCTGCAGATAATCATAGTAGTCACGGCCATTACTTGAAAGGTAAAGCTTCGTAGTTGATGAGTCATTTGAAGCGCTCTTTAAGAATATTGAGCGTGAATAGACTATATCATAGGAGGTAGCACCATTATTGGTACACTTGAATGTCGAAATAGGCTTTAAGTCTAAATTGCCCCCAATCTTTATTGCATACGTAAAGAATCCGTTCTTCTTGGTATCCTCAACCTCGCCATAGGATGATGTCAAGGAGATAAACCAAAGATTATTATTATTACAGAAGCCAGTTATAACCGGGTCGGTAACCCTTAGATTGTCCAATGTCACGAGTGTAGCAATAGTAGCCGATTCGCCCTCACTGGTAAAACCATTTTGTATCCGCCATGTAACGTCCGCAGTAGCATCAAGAACCAATCTTGAAACTAAATTTACATAGACGTTGAGTACCTTATAGCTCGTTCCCTGCACATAAGCTATCACAACCATTATGTTGTCCCGTCCCTTAACGAGTACTCTCGAATCGATAACCGCACCGTTTATTTCATATGACCTAAGTATAGACTGACTATTCAATATGTCAACGCCAGTTGAAGTTCGCCTAACGGCTATATAATAACTTTCAGACCATAAGCTAACGGCAAGGATGTCCCTTCCTAATGCGTTCATGTCTGACTTCTTGAACTTGACCGCATCAATAGTAGGCGAAAGGTTTCGTTCATTTTCCTGCAAATGACCCCCTGACATTCTGTATCTTTTGCCATTCTTGGTGTAGTAGTATGTATTGTCAGCATATCTCCTTAACCAAACTGGTTGCAACATAGAGTTAAGATACGGGCCGTTAACCTTTTCCCAGTTCTGAAAAGACGTATCAATGTGTGGCTTGTCATCGGCAAGGTTAAGCAAAGGTGGCCATTTTAATTGTGATTTATCTGCTTTTGTGTTCATTGTGTTCTTTATCCTCTGTATACCTTAGTTATTCGCTTATACTTTCCGTCCGCATTCAAGGACTGGCTCAATAAGCCCTGAGCCTGAATGAGCTGTGTGTTCAGGTTGTCCGTCGCAGCGTTCTGTTTCATAGCATACCTTAAAGCAAGCTCGTATGACAATACGCTTACATACAAATCATTCGGGAAATTAAACAATGTGTCATCATATGCCGAAACAACACGGTCTGGAAGTATGTATCCATAGGTAATCGCACCTAAATAGCCTTTAACCGGCGTATCGTTGACAAGAAGCTGTCCTTCTGCGGTAATGGTTATAATCTTGTTGTTGTTGAAAACAATGCCATTTTCCGTAATTCCAACTGGGTTAACAGTTGTCTCAAATGTATACAAGGCATTCTCGTCCTCGTCGTAAAGCGTGTTGTTCGTGTAGAAGTACATATTACCGTCCGGGGCTTTATATGCGGCTCGGATATAGTCATTTGATGTGAACAGTGTCGTGCGCGCACCAAATAGTATTACGGAATATGTCGTGCCGTCCTTTATTTCAAATGTATTGGGCATGTTAGTCCTAAAGTATGTGTCAACCTTTCCGCCAAGGGAATAACCACCATCAATTTGGTTAAACTTGTAGAAACCGTCATTATATGCGAATCCCTTATCAGTAAGCTGCTTTGGATATGGGTCATCATCATGAGGGTAGTATGAATCAATCCTCTCGCCGGTTACAAGATTGTTAAGGTGATAATCATCATCATCCCTGTCCAGATAATCTATTAATGCCGTATTCTTGTAGGATGTAAGGACGCTTGAAATGACATTATCAAGGTCAATGTCCTTGTCCGGGAATGTAATGTAAACCGGGGCTTTGTAGTATGTCATAATCAAATGCCCGCCAGCACCATAAACCCGGAGCTTGTCATTGACCACTTCATATGTAGATGAGGCATCGGATTCACTGTCCGCCTTCCTTGAAATCTGCCTGTTTGTCTGGTATTCCCTTATGCTCTGTATCTGATAGAAGTCATCTGGAAGGTCAAACTCAGTTACGCCATTAAAGTTGGTGCCGTTAAGCATGACTTCCTCAACGAAGCTTTTATCGCCCTTGCTAATCAGGAATTGATACACGTTCTTCCATGCGTCATTAAGATAATCGATATGCTCCTTATGCGTAAGAAAATCAGTATTGTTCAGGTCTGCCAAACGCAAGGCCCTGTCTACTATTTCTGATGCCTTATATTTTCTCATTTGTCGTTCTCCTGTTCTATTAGTTTAGCAAATCCTTATAGGCTCTTCGTAGTATAACAAACAAGTCATTAAGTCGATACAAGAACTCACAGTTTTCATGCTTGTCTACGGGTAAATTACCACAAAACCCACAAAGCTTGGAATCGTGATATTTGCACCCTTCACAATAAGCCGGCTTTTCATTAGATGGATTGCCTACCTGCTTGTCTGAGCTTAAAAGATTACAAGGCGTAAACTTTCCCAAGGTATCAATATTCGGGCTTTTATCACTTGCTCCTACCTGAAAAGCTTCACAAGAATAAAGCCCTTTCTTCTTTGCCAATGGATTGAATTCTTTAAGAATCCATTTTATATTTGTACCATAATCCATCCAGTGAATACCATCCGGCGTTATGGTTTTGTTCAGGACTCTGTCACAGTATATAGCAAACTGTGTAAGGAAATTGTCCAAAGCGTGCTTATCAAAGTCAAAGTTTTCTATGTAAAGGTTTCCAAAAGGCTTACTCTTTAATTCATCGTAATGCTCCCCATTATACAGCCCGGTTTTATTCAGATATGGCAAATCATAATGTCCGACCATAGGTCTCATGAAACGCATAGATGCCCTTTTATTCCATTTCTTGTAAAACTTGTCTATGTATTCTATGCACTTAAATATATCAGAATTATACCTGTGGAGCAAACATGCAATCCTAAGGTTGTTTACATTCTCACAGAAGTCCAAGGGCTCTATATTTCCGGTTCTTAATTCTTGACCTACACCATCGTGGCTTAGCTGAACGATTACATTGTTCTTGTTTACCCATTCAATTATTTCAGGTCTTTGAAAAGCCAGCCCATTTGTTGATGTATGAATTTCATAATTTCCCCTTTGGTCGAAAAGCCATTTGGAAAAGTCGAAAATTTCCTGTGTAATCTGGAAATTGGTTAATGGGTCTCCGCCCCATATAACAAGCTTAATTTTGTCATTGCCATTCCATGCATCGGTGCTTCTTATTGCTTTCTCCAAAGCACTAAAATCGACTTCCCACGTGGCATAGTTCTTATTATCAATTAACTCCAAATCAGCCTTACTGTGCTTAATGGCGTTATCAATTCCTGCGGCACAATAGGAACATGAGCCAGAACAAATCTCAGCATTCTTTGCTATTATATTTAAACATCTCATAATATCAATTAGTTACTCCTTAGTCATCCGGCGAACATCCGAATTCATCGCAACATCCACAATTTCCACTATCGCCAGAGCATCCACTATCCCCAGAGCAGCCACTATCTCCACCACAACCAGAATCGGTAGAACATCCACAGTCACCACTATCGCTTGGACAACCACAATCCCCAGTGTCTGTTTGACATCCACAATCTCCTGTATCTGTTGTACAACCACAGTCACCAGTATCCGTTGTACAACCACAATCGCCCGTATCTCCACCTGGACAACCACAGTCTCCGCTATCCGTTTGACAACCGCAGTCTCCGCTATCTGTTGTACAACCACAGTCTCCACTATCTGTTGTACAACCACAGTCACCAGTATCTGTTGTACAGCCCGTATCGCCTGATGGCTCATCACTTGTTCCACTTCCACCAGTTTCCCCACCACTACTATTCGCCGCCTCATTTGCAGCGTCTATAATGTTCTGGATATCTTCGTTTATGGTTTGTGCCGTTTCATCTGTCGGTGAATAAGTGTTTGGTGCATTGATATAACCGTCGTCATCTTTTGGTGGGTTTATGTTTTCCAAATACACACCTACGGCTTCCTCAGCGGTTCCCCCTCTTTCTATGACTGTAGCCGCAGCATCCAGAGCATCTGCACGTGCTCCCACTGCTTTGTCCTCAACATGGTCTGAAGTAGGAAGATTTCCAGTTAGTACGTCTACTATAGTGTCAAAGGGTGAACGTGGGTCTTGCTCGTATACGAAGTCACGACCATCATCCGCCCGTCCCCTAACTGAATCGGCCGCTTCTTGCCTTGCATTGTCCTTGGCTTCCTCAGGCGTAGACGGTACAGATGGTGTGGTAGACGGTGTGGATGGGGTTGATGGGGTGGATGGCGTGATTTCCGTCCGTGCCTCTTCCTTTACTTCCCCCTTTACCTCGTCCTTTACTTCTGGGTTTTGCTTTATAACCTCAACGACTTCCTCCGTTTCATTTTCCACGGCTTTTGCCTTTTCTTCTATCTCACCATCATTATCATCATCATTATCGCCACCATCAGAATCACCATAATTGTCGTCGGTTATTTCTTCCACGGCTTCCACCATTGCCTCGGTGTGCTTTATCTCATCCCTAATCGGCGTAGTGTCAATGCCGGTCTCACTCTCCCACGAGTCTATGACTTCTGATATTTGTTCCAGCATTCTTTTGGCATCATAAAGGTAATAGTAGATTGTCTGGTAGAGCATCATCGTAAGTGCCTTTACGTCATTTATGTCCCTTACCTTTTCGTGAACTATGCCCTTATATCTGTCCACGATAGTTATGCTGCTTCTGTCGAGCGTTTCCTTGTTGTACTTATTTATTGTAAGCATTCAAAAGCGACCTCATATTTGTCTTTATGTTCAGAAAAGACTGGCTGTTCCTAAGCTGGTTATTGTACCACCAGTAGACTATTTCCAAAGTGTCCACAATGTCATTAAGCTCCGCCGCCGTGTTGTGCTGCCATTTACTTATCGCAATAGCCGCACGGTTGTAGCTGCCTAATGACCGGCTTGTTATCAGTTGCTCTGCCATGGTATCGTCGTCCCCCTTGTAGTCTCTATAAGATTCTTGGCAATGCCTTGCAGTCTTTCTATTCTCTTCCACAAGACCTGGATATTCTTTATAGCCTCGCTTATGTCATAAAGCTCCGCCATTGTTTTCTTGTATGTTTTGTCAATGTCCTTCCTGTGTGCCTTTTCCCATTCCATAATGCCTTTCAGCACTATGTTCGTGGTCTTAATGTCGTCCGCTTTCTGGTCGTGTGAAATTACCATATCGTTTATTTCCTTCCCTCAAGAATGCTTTTGGCAATCTTGTTCTTGTCAATCCATCCCAATACGTCCGTGCAGAATTGTCGGCTTGCATAAAGGACGGCCATCATTGCGTTGGGGTGCCAGCAGTCATCGTCTATCTCATGGATAATCTTGTCAGTTTCCTCATCCCGTTTCCATAACGTATTGTCGCAGTCTTCCCTGACACGCCCGCTTGGGTCTTTCACAATCATTATCTTGTTGGTAGCCATAAGCTCCTGCAGCTGGTCCAACGCATAGTCCAAATCGTATTTGTATGCGGTATACACGTTCTTGATATGATATGTAGAATACAAATCCCACACGGCTCCCTTCTCATTGTTGTCCGCAATTACCATAGGCTCACGAGCGAGGTTAAAGTTCTCTTTCAGATATTCAACTTGTCTCTTGACCTCATTGCTTACCTCAGATACGCCGTTGTGCGAATCGCTCCAGCTATCCACTATGTAAGCCCTGCCGCTTGATTTGTTTGCGACAATGGAAACTACCGCCGCCTTATCTTCATATCCCCAGTCTACACCCACGTATGCATAGTCGAATGTATTGGGAATCTTCTCATTCTCATTATAGCTGTACTTCTTAATCCACTTGGCATCCTCATCATATGCCCCCATCTCACCGAAATATTCACGCCGTATGAATGCACTGTTAGGCTCACAACCGTTTTCTTTACATACCTCATCTATTACCGTATCTTTGTCCGGAATAAACGGATTTTCCATGAATGTCCAGTGATAAAGCTTCCAACCACGCTTCGTTGCATCATTCCATACTTCCTCTACATAGGTTCCCTTGTTCCTTGGTGGGGTACCTACCATGTAGAGCTTGGCATCCTTACCGTAGTCTTTTAACGCAGGACCAATGACTTCCCTCATTAGCTGCCTTGTGTTTCTCTGGTGTCCGCATTCATCCATAATGCACAAGGAAATACGCTCACCACGCAGTTTGTCTATATCAGCGCTGTTGTTGTTACCCAGGATTAATAATTGGCTTCCGTTCTCAAAGTGCATTTCCTGGTTATCTACGCTTCCCTTTATGCATTTCAATCCAATTTTATCAAGTGCCGTCTGCAAAGGGTTTCTTATCTGTCTTTTAGCGGCGGAAGAATTACGGTTAATGTATACGCAGTGAGCATCATCCAGAAGAAGACCTTTAGCCAAAAGCCGTCCCATAAGCTCAGTCTTACCGGAACGACGGCTGTTAATGATAAGGAACCTTGTGGACTGCTCATCATCGAACACTTGCTGCTGCTTGTCATAAAGCGTACTTCTTATAAGATACTTCTTGAACTCATTGTCCTGCGTCCTTTTATCGGAAATAAACTTGTTGAGGTTATCCACGACATTATCCGTGAATATACTTTCCGCTATTCTTTCGGCAATCTTGCTGTCCGGACGGCTTACGGCAGTCTTAAGCTGGGTGTCCACGAACTTCCTGACCCACTTTCCGTCATCACCGAACATTGTGTCCAGTACATAGGCGTTAAGATATGCCCGCAGGTTAGTTCCGTTATATTTTGAGGTGTCAACCTGTTTCAGAGCCGCTTGTATCTTCTTCTTGAAATCACTGTTTACTTTTCTTGAAGCATTGGCTTTTGCACGGTCTTCTTCCGTAAGAACGTGCATAGGCTTGCTCTCTTTATCCTTACTTTCCATACAATATTAGTTGTATGGTGTCATTATTTTGCCTCCGGCATTTTATACAAAACATTATCCACGTCCCGATGAATCATTCCGTCATTCATCTCACGAAAGATAGCCTCACACCTTAATCTGTCTCCAATATTATACTTCTTCATTTTAGTTAACCACGCCCTTGCCATTTTAGCGGCTGCTGGGTTAGCACATTTGCTTGCCTTAATCTGGTAGTGCACATAGCCGTCGCCAGTCTTTTCATCGGTGAATTGGAATACTTTCGTGCCGTCATCACGGTCTTCTACACTGTTCCAAGTTAGTATAATCTTGAACTTCTTTGATACTCTGTTTTCGTCTGCTCTCATAATTTATTTCTCCTTCTTATTCTTGTAGTAATATTCAAGTCCGTACTTCCTGGACTTTTCCCTGTTCCTTTCACGCCACGCCTTTGTAAGCTCGGCTTGCCTTTTCTTGTATTCCAGGTAAGCGTCCTCGCCATATCTTTTAATGTATTCTTCCTTACGCATTATTCAGAATGCCCTCCATTACCTTAAAATATTTGTCCGCAATCTCGGAGTAAGCTCTCATATCTCCGTCGAAAATGTTATAGTGTACCGCGCCGTGACCTTTGTTAGTCTCGAACTCCATAAGTGTGCCGTTTTCGTTAAGGCTTACCTTATGGAATGCCGGAAATTTATAGCCCTCGTCATAAAGGATAATGGTTGTCTTGCACAATCCAACCTTTACGCCATTAATTGTGGCTCTCCATTCGAAAGCCCCCTCTTCACCGTGGTCTTTAATGTACTTGATAACCTGTGCTTTTGTTAATGTTTTCATAATCTAATTCTCCTTGTCGCTTTGACATATTCTATATTAACTTAGTTAGGAAAGAATTCCAAAATAAAAGCAGAAATTTTGAATTATTTTCTGCCTTTTATATAATTAGTAGTACTTTTCCAAAAGCACAAAATTTACGTTATCAGGAAACGTGAATATAAATCAACCCATTCTTTTGAGCGGATTTTATACCGGTTTTCCGGCTTTATCATTTCCAAAGCACTTATACACTTGTGGCACATTTTACAGACCAGAAAGAACTTGTCCGGGTTCAGGTCATCATAATGTTCTTCGTCCGCATGATGGCAGTCAAGAAGTTTTGTACGTTTTCCACAACACTGACAGTAAGTGCCTCGCTCTTGAATCAGCTTCTTTCTGAAATCGAGCCAACGCTTTGTCCTCCGGAATGCCGCCTTATCTTTATTGCCTTTCATCTTCTTCATATGGCTCTTCTTTAGTTAACCCATATGGGTCCAAATATGGTTGCGTCGTACCATAATATCCCGTGAAACAATAGCCATTCAGAATTGCGTTCCTTCTGGCTTCAAGCTCCGCAATCTGCCTGTCAATACAACTTACCTGGTCATATGTATAATAGTAAGTTGTATGGCGGGGGTTGTCGTAATTTGGCTCTTCTTCCTCAGGCCAATAGTCCTCTAAATACTGGTTATAGTTCATAATCTATTTCTCCTTTTATCTTTATATTATTTATTTCTGTCTACCCTGTGAAATCAAATATTTCTTGGCTTCAATGTCTGGATGTTCTATTCCTGCTCTACGGAATCGTGCAGATAACGTGTTCAATGTCAACTTTTCACCATTGTAAAGGCAAAGTTGGTTGTAATGCTTCTGACGGTATCTCCTATCGTATTCTTTATAGGTATCCCACCCATTTGACCTATTCTTATTATATGTAGGATGTAGCAAGTCTATAAACTCTTGCTCAACTTGTTTCAGATATTCTGGCATAACCGGAGCCAGTATCTGAAATCTGAACTTGTCTACGCCGTACTTCTGCATGTCTTTGTACATTTGACTGTTTGGATGTCTCTTCCATGTAGATGAACTTCTATGTTGAGCCCACCTTCGCTTTACGTCCTTACTTGAACCAACATAGAAATCACCAGTTACTTCATTTACAATCTGGTATACTGCACTAATCTTTGTCATTTCTGTTTTCTCCTCTAAAATGTTCTTCAAAATGTTCCCCCCAAAATATCACTAATGGAATAAGTAGGTATAGGTAAGTAGTGTAGTAAGTACTAGATAGTAAGTAACAGAGCATAAGTAAGGGGGCCGGACTAGATAATAGACACCTATAGACAGATAAGCACGCACTAGACACCGAGGCTCGTTCCCGCTTGCTATTTTCTGCTTTGAAGTTTCCTTGCATATTCCCTTTCCTCCTCATTCCATTTCTTGGGATAATCTGTTTTATTACCATTTCTTATAACCCATACCCTTACATTCTTCATTCTGGCACTAGGCTTTTGCTTTTCCTTTTCGTTCTTTAGCTTTCTTTTGTAACAGTCACCTTAAAGCCTCACAAGTCTGATTTGTTTTGTACCAGTCACTGTTACTAAGGGGCGTTAGCCCCAATAAGGCTTACTTGTTCCAGGTCTTTGTTGTGAATCAGCGTGACTGATTGGTAAACAAAGCTCCGTATACAAATCAAGCATATATAAAACAAGTAAGTATGTCCCATAAAAGTGACACAACATAATATACAAAGGGACTTAGTTATGTACGGTCACTTTTCCGGGACATCCTATATTTCTGTTTTCTTAATGTTTCATAGTTATCTGCATCCATCTTGCCAGTATTGGGATGGTTGTTTTGCCAGTCAATAAAGTCTTGTTGTGTGAAGTCATCAGGTACAACTATAAGCTTCATATTCTTCAAAGTCTTCATACGAAGGTCTTTCTGAACTTGCTTATTGTTTGTTGCTAAGTTTCTTCTAAGCTTTGTTATAAAGTTATCAACACTGTCACTTCCGTGGTACTTGTTAGCAATGTCAGTGAATGTAGCCATATAGATACCATTGTTATCTACAATAAGGTGTTTCTTACCGATTCTTGGAAGTGGGAAACATTGTGCATTTTCTGGAAGAATACCGTTATATTGGTTGTCATGCTTCATAAGTACAACATTACCTTTTGCTTCAACAAGCCAGCCATCATCACGTCTGGTGAATGATACAAAGTCTTGTGGTCGAACTTCAACTGCATCAAACATGTAATGGTCAGTTGTTATGGTTATTTTGTTGGTATGGATAGTTGACGCATTATGGGCAAGAATAAACTGGTCTTTACTGATACAGAATACGCCCCAGATAGTCTTTTCACCAGAATAATCTGTTGCATTGATGAAATTGTTCCAATGGTCTTCGCCAACTGTAAATGAGCCATTAAAATGGTCTTGGTACGGAAAGAAAGTAAGATACTTTTCTTCTACGATAGAGCCATTGAAATAGGACTTGAGCATAACATCTGAAAGACCCTTGTCTTTAGTTCTGTAATAGCCTGTTTTGTTGTCTTTGTTTTGTAGAAATAGGTAGGCAGCTGGTTTATCTACAACTGTTTTAGATGGGCATTTGAAATAGTTCCTAAGAACTGGCTCAAATGTTTTAGCATAGAATGTTTTCTGTTCTGATAATCTTGACATAAAAGTTTTCTCCTATAGCAGAAGTAACAAAGGCGGCCGCTACTCTGCCATAGGTTACTTGCTTTAGATAATTAGTAGAAGTTTTGCAAAAGCATCATTTCTACCATTACATTGTATTAGTCATATTAAACATTTTCATAGCTTTTACGATTCTCTTACTAATTTATTAATATCATGAAATTCAAAGGAGAAAGCAAGAATGACAAAATCAGAGTTAATACACAATGCCCAACAGGAAATGGCGATTGATTTAATGCGAGACAACATTGCTACAATTGCTGGTGATGTAAGTGATATGAAACTTGACATTGTTACAATCCAGAATGACATTATGGAATTGCGACAGATGATTAAGGCTAGGAGAAATAATAAGAATGGAAAGGGTGATAAGGCGGCAGATACGAGAGCATAATATTGAACGGAAAGGAATTGAATTAATACGGAACTGGGCTATTCGGAATTATGTTTCCTTTGAAGATGTTCACGATGACTTTTCTACTGGTATTGACATTATTCTGGATGAAAAGCCCTACGATTTGAAGGTGACTAAAAGTACTTGGTTGACGTTCGTAAAACGTTTCCGTGACACCTGGTACTGCCCAATTGAATTACATACAGAAGTTCCGTACTTGATTCTTAACGGTACCAATGGCTATATTTTAGATAAGAAAGAATTGCTGGCGTTTTGCACACAACAAAGCATAAGAAGTGGTATTCAACTGGGCGTTTATGTTTTGGACGGAAATATAAACATAACGTTCAATGCAGATAGATTTATAAAAGAACCAGATTTTGAATTTGGGGGATAATAAAGTATGTTGTTCATTTTAGGGTTTGGATTGGGAATAATGGCGGTGGGATTTGCCATTTTGATATACTTAACAGTCCGATTTATAATAGACCAAGAGATATTTAATAGGAGAAGATAATGTACAAGAATAAGATTAGTGCAGTATACCAGATTGTAAACACGGTAACTGGTGACAGATATGTTGGGTCAAGTAAGAATGTATTTCAAAGATGGGTAGACCATAAGAAACCTTCTAAGTGGAAGAGCCATCCAAATATTCCACTGTACCAAGGTATGCAGAAATACGGTCTGGAAAATTTTCGATTCCAGATTCTTGCACCAGTTATGCCAGAATATCTGAAACAAGTTGAGCAGGAATTTATTGACTTGCTCCATCCTACATATAATTGTTGTAATGCAAATGGTCAGAATACTGAAAGGCAGAAAGAAACTCTGAAAGAATATAACCAATCTGAAAGACGTAAAGAATCATACAGAAGATACCGTCAATCTGATAAAAGTAAAGCTCGATATAAGCGACATAATAGTCGGCTTTGTTTCTATAATAGTGAAACATTAAAGTTTGGTGCGTTAGTTGCACGGTTTATAAAAGCCGGGGTTGAGCATCCCAGTGTAGAAGCAAGAAAATACTTGATAAAAGGAGAAGAATAGATGATTCAAGATGACTTAAAGAAATTAGCCGACGGTTGTTGTCTGGCAATGTGTTATCTAGAGATGTGGGGTATCAAAGATTCCGGAGACAAGCTAAAGCTACTTGCCGAGGCCGTAAGACAGAACTACATTAAGTGGGATGGCACTGTGGTAAATCCAATAGGATTGGCACGTTTGTGCGGCCATACTGAAGTAATCAACATAAAGAAGTCCGCTACATACGACGGACACGACACAGTTCCCGCAAACTTTACCTATAATGGGTTCAACCACTTCGTACTTGTAAAAGACGGTGAGGTCGTATGGAATTCACTTGAACACAGTAAATGTGTCGAAAATGGGCATATTGAATCTTTTCGAGTCCCTATTACTAAATGATATAAAGGAGCGGCGTATTGAACGTAGCTTGTACAAGCAGGGAAATTGAAATCTTGAAGTGCCGGCATATCAAGGACATCTACAAGTATCTTTGTAAGCTAAGCAAAGATTTGTGGGCAGTCCTTGTCTATGATAACACGGACGAAAATCAAATCTGGGAGTGCGTGTACTTCAGCGAAAAGGACGCTATATACGCATTTAACCATTATAAAGGAGAAGAGGAATGATATGAACATTTATCTAGATTACTATAAGGCACATATTATAGACCGAAAACAGTTTATGGACAAATACAATCTTGAAAAGACGGACGTTAATGGTGTGCCGTTTAGGGTGATTCAGCCCTACAAGATGTTGCAAGGTACACCACTTCTTGTTTCGGTAGAGGGCAGCCTTATTGATTCAAGTACCATAATGGACCTGGTCGTGAACCGGAACCATAGGACGTTATCTGCGGTGAACAGATGGCTCACGGACTTGAAATCACCGTCGAATGTGTGTGATGGTGATTTATTAGAATTTCTATGGAAGAGGTAATATGAAATGTTTAAGAAAATTTTGTATTTTGTTGCTGCTGGTTACTTCGTTTTGTCACTTATCGGCGGAGCCGTCCTTTCATGTAGATTGGGACAAGCTCGACAGCTCGCTGAATACTATAGAGTTGAACTTTCAGCGGCTACAAACAGAGAACAACAACTTGCAGACACAGTTGATAAGTGCTGGGAATCTACTGAACGAACAAATCAAATACTCAGCCAATCAGCAGATACAATACAAGATATTAGAAGACAATTACGAGAAATCAAAGAGAACTACGAGAATATGGAAGTATTGCTTTTGGACTGCTACGACAATATGCGTAGTGGAAACGATAGTACTAATTCTATCAACAAGGAGATAAAGTAAATGTTCAACAATGAATTAAAACTGGAAGTCCTTAGCATTAAACAGACTGTTGAGGGACTTATGAAAGAAGTTGAAGAACTTAAGGCAGATTATCACGATTACCTGGAATGGAAGAAGATGAGGGACGCTAACAGGGAAACTGCGGCTACTATGGGGCATTTCTATATCACGGCGGATGACACGGCGTTGCTGGAGAAACTGATACAAGAGTGCAACAAGGATGAGAATCTGGCGGTGCTTCTGACTACGGCACAGGGAACGACTTTGTCTCTTAGGTCATATCCTGTAAAGTTGGAAAATAAAATAAAATCGGCAATGAACCGATTTAATAAAGGAGAATAAACAGAATGAAGAAATTTTATTTAAACGTACAAGGTGGCGAGGGACTTAATATCGGACTTGCCTCATTTATCAGCTACATCAAGACAGAGGGAGATGACAACGGCAACAAAGATTACCAGTTCTACGTATGCTCACCATATTTCGATATCTTTGAAGCTTGCCCTTATGTAGATGGCGTATACAAGCCCCAAGAGCTTAAGGATTTTATATTTGATGCAAAAGACAATGATGGTGAGCTCGTTCTGCATAGGATTTATGACCTTGATGGGTTCGTTAAGAAACAGATGAACTACAGCCAGGCTTGGGCAAAGTTGATGAACATACCTTTTACTGATACAGAAAAGGGTACAAAAGTAAAATCTATTCTTGACCCTTATTCCAAGTACCCTATGCTTAAACAGCAGGTTGATGGAATCTTGAATCTTATCAAGCAGAACGGATTTGATGACTTCGTAATCACTCAATGGACGGGCGGGCAATCAGC
>Ga0247611_10001917_pt1 | contig 35589 bp, 30 predicted proteins | sample 177DNAGHGhighgp2_FD_192422 | JGI IMG/M metagenome (GOLD analysis project Ga0247611, IMG submission 192422) | Sheep rumen microbial communities from Palmerston North, Manawatu-Wanganui, New Zealand - 1770 DNA GHGhigh gp2 | ecosystem: Host-associated > Mammals > Digestive system > Stomach > Rumen... | reverse complement strand
TACGCTGCAGAGCTCAGCGGTCTATTTGAAATCACAAATTGTGATATCAAAGATCTTACATCTTATTCAATAGTTCAGTCGTTGTTTGCTCCATTCTGCTAAAAGCAAACCATTTCTTGCCTAAATCTTTGAGCGATGCGCCAATATGATAGACCGTCTCATCAATGCATAAGAACCTATCATGCGAGCGGTCAAACTGCTCTACCTCAATAGGCTCGTATTGTGCGTTGTGCTTGTCGAAATCAAGGGACAACTGCGGTGTAAAAAACTTGGTATATACTTTTGCAGAAACTCCTTTCGCACGTTTATCCAACATCTTCAACACGCTATCATCTACATAGTTATCAATGAGGATAATACGTTTCTTTGCTTCGCGGATTCGATCATTTACAAACGTGTAAGCATCAAAAATCTGACCATCATAGAAGATACCTTCAACGGGTGGTAGTGATGTACGCACAAAGAAATCTATCTGTTCTTGGTGTTGCGCTAATTGTTTCTGCTGCGACACCAATTGGTTTTCAATATTCAGCAAACGTTGATTAACGGCATAGCCGCGTAACAAGTAGTCCTTTAATACTTGATTTGCCCATCTACGGAACAATGTCGCATTCTTGCTATTAACGCGATAACCAACTGATAATATGGCGTCTAAGTTATAGAACTGCGTGCTATAAACCTTGCCATCTGCGGCAGTATGTTCCAAAATGGAACTAACTGAATTTGGGTCTAGTTCTCCCTCTTGGAAGATATTACGAAGATGTTTGGTGACAGCAGGTCTTTGGACACCAAACAAGGCTGCTATTTGCGGCTGAGTGAGCCATACGGTCTCGTCTTTCAACTGCACTTCCAATTGGAATTGCTCGTTGGGTTGATATAAAACTATTTCGTCTTTCATATTCTTAGGTATCATGTGGGCACAAATTTCACATGTGAAATGTTTACCCTCCTCGGCGGAGGCCACTCCTCCCGTTCCGTCGGGAGGACGTTTCGGGTGCAAAGTTACTACAAAAATTGCACATACGCAAACGTTCGGACATTTTTTTTGAAAAATAAAATGAAATTTTATCTGTTTAGCACAGACAAATAATAGCTATGCTTGCATAAGATGGTATTTGTATGGGCAAAACAGGAAACCGTTTTAGCGGTTCTCAAAAAATGTCCGCGATGCTTAGTACATGTCTGGCAATATGCGAACGTATTTTCGGTGGGACCCTGTTTATATTTTATAAATAGGGAGGACCGACGTTACACAAAAAAAATGACATACGCAAGAGGTATGCCATTTTTTTGAGATTTTTCGATAAATCGAAGATGCTCTTATTTCTTGCAGTTTCCTTCGCAGGTGATGCACTTGTAGCAGAGGCCTGCGAGCGCTGCGCCAACGAGCGGAGCAACGATGAAGAGCCAGAGCTGCGGGAGAGCGAGCGCATTCTCGGAGAAGAGTGCCTGCGAGATCGAACGAGCCGGGTTAACCGAAGTATTGGTCAACGGAATAGAGATCAAGTGGATGAGGGTCAGAGTCAGACCGATCGCCAAGCCACCGAAAGCACCGTTAGCGTGCTTGCTGTCCGTCACGCCGAGGATGACCATCAGGAAGACAAACGTCAGGACGCACTCGGTAGCAAAAGCACCCCATACATTCGTCTGGAGGTAACCAGCCTCTATATCAGCAGCGGAGAAGAAGTCTCCGTAGCCGTTCGCAGCGAAGGTACCGATCTCCATGCCTGCGGATTTAGCGATACCGAAGAGGATTGCAGCCGCAGCGATAGCGCCGAGGATCTGTGCGCACCAGTAGCAGAACATCTCTTTTGCGGACATACGACCGTTCACAAAAACACCGAGACTCACAGCCGGATTGAGGTGTGCGCCGCTGATATGACCGATGCCATAAGCTGCCGCAACAATCGTCAAACCGAAAGCGAGGGCTACGCCCAGAAAACCAACATGTCCAAACAGGGCCGTTCCACAACCGCCCAGAACCAATAGTGCCGTTCCGAAGAACTCTGCAGCAAACTTGTTACATAATTTCATTTTGTTTTATTATTTAAGGGTTAAACAATAAAGTTGCATTTTATCCGACAGAGCCTTCGAGACTCACTTGCAGAAGTTTCTGCGCCTCGACGGCAAACTCCATCGGCAGTTTGTCCATGACCTCTTTGGCGTAGCCGTTGACGATGAGCCCGACGGCATCCTCGAGTCCGATACCGCGTTGCTGGCAGTAGAACAACTGATCCTCGTTGATCTTCGAGGTCGTTGCCTCATGTTCGACCGTCGCCGTAGGATTGCTGATGATCATATCGGGGAAAGTGTGTGCCCCGCATTTATCGCCCAAGAGGAGCGAATCGCACTGGCTGTAGTTTCGTGCGTTCTCTGCCTTGGCGCCCATCTTGACGAGTCCGCGGTAAGCGTTCTGGCTATGTCCCGCAGAGATACCTTTGGAGATAATACGCGAGCGTGTATTCTTGCCGATATGGATCATCTTGGTGCCGGTGTCGGCCTGCTGGTAGTTATTGGTCACGGCTACCGAGTAGAACTCCGCGGAGGAGTTATCGCCACGCAGGATGCAGGACGGATATTTCCAAGTGATCGCTGAACCGGTCTCAACCTGGGTCCAGGAGAGGCGTGCGTTCTCGAACGTGATACCGCGTTTGGTGACGAAATTATAAATTCCACCCTTGCCGTTCTTATCGCCCGGGTACCAGTTCTGGACGGTGGAGTACTTGACTTCCGCATCCTTATGGACGACGATCTCGACGATGGCTGCATGGAGCTGGTTCTCATCACGCATGGGGGCGGTGCAGCCCTCCAGATAGGACAGATAAGCCCCCTCGTCGGCAATGAGGAGCGTGCGCTCGAACTGACCGGTGTTACCGGCGTTGATGCGGAAATAGGTGCTGAGCTCCATCGGGCAGCGGACACCCTTCGGCACATAGACGAAGGAGCCGTCGGAGAAGACGGCGGAGTTGAGCGCCGCATAGAAATTATCGGAAGAGGGCACGACCGAGCCGAGGTATTTTTGGACCAGCTCCGGGTACTCACGCACGGCCTCGGAGATGGAGCAGAAGATGATGCCTTTCTCGGCGAGGGTGTCGCGGAACGTGGTCTTGACGGAGACGGAGTCCATGACGGCATCGACGGCCATGTTACCCGCGAGCGCTGCCCGTTCCTCAAGGGGGATACCGAGTTTGTCGAAGGTCTTCATGATCTCCGGGTCGATTTCATCTCCCATTTCCGATTTTTGATTTTTGGTTTTTGATTTGGGAGCGGCGTAGTAGGAGATGGCCTGAAAATCGATCTCGGGGATGGTGAGGTGCGCCCAAGTGGGCGGGCTCATGGTCTGCCATTTGCGGAAGGCTTTGAGTCGGAACTCAAGGAGCCATTCGGGTTCGTGTTTCTTAGCAGAGATGAGCCGAACGATATCCTCGTTCAAGCCGGCAGGTACGATATCGGTCTCCACGTCGGTGGTGAAGCCGTATTTATAGTCCTGCGAGGTTATGTCCTTGATGATCTCTTCCATAAAAATAGCCGCCCCTTTTTCGGGCGGCTTGGAGGCCGGTAGCGGAGTCAAACCGCTCTGAACGGTTTTGCAGACCGCTGACTAAGTCGCTCATCCAACCGGCCGTTTTGTCAAAAGCGGGTGCAAAGGTACAACAAAAAAATGACATACGCAAATATTTGCGCATTTTTTTGCTATTTTTATCTAAAAAAGACTTAAATCGGCATCCGTAATAATTCCTTTACTCCTTTTCTTACCTCTCGAAGGATTGAGAGGAGCATAGGGCGAGGTGTAGCGGCCGATAAAGGGATTGATGATCTCGCGGGTCTGATCGTCGGTCCATTGGCACTTATCGACGATCCACTCGAGATAGGAGCGATCAATGCGGAGCATGGACTCAATCGATTCCCCTTTGTGCCCACCCTGTGTGAGATAGAAATAATCCCCTTTCTTGCAGAGCCAGCGGTCGAAACAGATAAAGCCGAACTCATCGCGTTGTGCCCACTCCCAACCGTGTGCCGCGATCTGGGCTTTGAAGACCTCGATGGTTGCCATCACATCGTCGAGCGAGTTATGCGCGCCCTCGAAGGGATGCCCGTAATAGCGTGTATAGGCGGCGGTGAGGTTATTATGCAGTTTCTCGCCGTTCTCGTCCACCTGACCGGCAGTATGGATCCGCTCCAGCAGCAGGGCATCGTACCAGGTGCGGTTATTGAACTCGAAGTTGAGCCCGGCGCGTTGGAGGTTGTAATGGAGGATCGGAGCATCGTACCCGTTGCCGTTATAGGAGAGCATATCGTGGGTGCCGACGAAAGCGATGAAATCATCGTATATACTGCGGAGCGAGACGCCATGCTCAAGCAGGAATTCCTTGGAGATATGATGCACGGCTTCCGCCTCGGCGGGGATGGTAAAGTCCCCTTCGGGCAGGATATACCAATCGCGCTGGTCGAGTACGGACCAGGTGTCGGTATCGAACTTGACCAACGAGAGTTGGATGATATGTTCTTTCTGGACGTCGAGACCTGTAGTCTCGGTATCAAAACAAACGAGTGTCATTCTACGTATAGGACTAATCCCTTCAGGTACTCGCCTTCGGGGTGGTAAATATTGATGGGGTGATCTTGGGGCTGATGGAGCTGGTGGAGGATACGCACCTTTCGTCCCACCTGCGCAGCGGCGGAGAAGACGGCGAGTCGGAAGGCCTCTTTGTCGATCGCCTGGGAGCAGGAGAAGGTAAAGAGGATACCGTCGGGACGGATCATCTCGATGGCCTTGGCGTTGATGCGCTGGTAGCCGCGGAGGGCGTTGCGGATGGCATCGCGGTGCTTGGCGAAAGCCGGCGGATCGAGGATGATGAGGTCGTACGTACGGTTGGCTGCTTTCTGCGCCGTGAGGTACTCAAAAGCATCTGCCGCGACAGCGGTGTGGTTCTTGGCGCTCGGGAAATTGCGGGCGACGTTGACATTAACGAGGTCAATCGCTTTCTGGCTCACATCGACCGAATCGACGCTCTTCGCTCCGCCGCGCAGGGCGTAGAGGGAGAAGCCACCGGTATAGCAGAACATATTGAGCACGTCCTTGCCCTTCGAATACCGCTCGACGAGGGCACGGTTCTCACGCTGGTCGATAAAGAAACCTGTTTTCTGTCCGCGCAACCAATCGATACGGAACTGCAGGCCGTTCTCGGTACTCCAAAAATCCTCGGCATCCCGGGACTCCGGTACCTCGGTATCCCGAAGCAGGTACCCCACTTTGTCGCCCTCTATCTGGGCTTTGAAAGGCAGGGTATCGTCGGACTTGTAATAGACGTTTTGGATCTGGGGTATCTCGGCCACGAGGGCACGTGCGATATAGTTGCGGCAGAGGTGCATACCTATGGAGTGCGCCTGAACGACCGCAGTATCGGCATAGACATCGACGATGAGTCCGGGCAGGAAATCGCCCTCGCCGTGAATGAGGCGGAAGGTGTTGTTATCCGGTCGGATAAGGCCGATCGATTGCCGCACCTGATAGGCAGCGCGGATACGTTCGTTCCAGAAATCGTCCGGCAGTTTATTGACTCCGAAAGCGAGGATGCGTACAGCTATCGAGCCCACCTGCCAATGCCCGACACCGAGGGGCTCGTCTTCTGCCGAACGCACGGCTACCAGTTCGCCCTCGAAGGGTGCGTTCTCTTTGTGCTTGGCATCCAAAAGGATGCGTCCGATGGCACCGGAAAAGACCCAAGGGTGGAAGCGCTTGATGGATTCCTCCTTTTTCTGTTTGAGATAAACGGTAGTCATTCTACACCGTGGGATAAGTCGTGATACGCATGGAGCGAGAGGTTGTCGCTCACGTATTTGAAGCTATGCAGATTCGTAAAACCGAGCGCTGCGATGAAGGCCAGTTCCATATCGAAGACACAGTCTTTGTAGTCGGAAGCAAGGACGAAATCGCAGTTGGTGTAGCAGGGAGCCTGCTTCACATTTTTGATTTTTGATTTTTGATTTTTGATTTTCAATTCCGGCTCTTTGTAGGTGACGTTGGGGTGATTGAGGCGCACTTCGGTGACCTCAACCCAGGTGCCGGGATCGAAGTTAGCGCTACCGGCATAGCCGATATTGATCAGTTCGGCCTCGCGGTCGAGATGCTGCAGGGAACGAATAATATTGATTGCCCCCACCCCTGTATAGATCAGTTCGGCACCGCTCAGATCGAGGCCCAGTTGTTCTTTCGCCTTGTCGAGCAAGACCTGCTCGCCCTCTTCGGCCATGATGATGTATTTGTTCGCCATAAGTCCAAATTTGGGCGCAAAGTTACAACAAAAATTGCACATATGCAAATTTCTTTGTATTTTTGCGAATGATTTACGGATATATTCGCGTAAGTTCCGACAAGCAGACGGTCGAGAACCAGCGATTTGAGATTAGGGAGTTCTGCAGAGTGAATAACTTGCATATCGACGGATGGATCGAGGAGACAATCAGCGGAACGAGGCCGTATGGCAAACGTCGTTTGGGCACTTTGCTCCGGCGGGTAAAGGGAGGAGACGTGATCATCTGCTCGGAATTGTCGCGCTTAGGGAGGTCGCTGTTCATGGTGATGGAGATACTGTCGATCTGCATGAAAAAAGAGTGCCGTGTATGGACGATCAAAGAGGGGTATCGCTTGGGGGAAGATATCCAGAGCAAGGTGCTGGCGTTCGCTTTTGCGTTGAGTGCAGAGATCGAGCGCAACCTGATCAGTCAGCGGACGAAAGAGGCCATGGCGCGCCTGAAGGCGGAAGGCAAACGAGTTGGTCGACCCGTGGGTGCGCGATCGGACAAGAAATACCTGAAAGTGCACAGCAAAGAACGGCTTATTCGGCAGTTGCGTGACGAGGGTTATTCTTTCTATCAGATTGCCAAAGAAATCAACGCTAACCGGAATACGGTGAGCCGATATTACACAAAATACATGCAAAACGCATAAAAAATCAAAAAAAATACCGCAAAAATTTGCATATGTCGAAAAAAAGCAGTACCTTTGCAGTCGCTTTCCAAAAATACAAGTTAGATGGAGTCCCTTGGGGCCCCCGAAAATTTTAATTTTTGGGGAGAGCGAGAACACAGCGAAAATTCATATGAGCGACGCAGTCGCGAATCGTATTGAGCCGTAGTTCCCGCGACGTCGCGGAGTAGAGCAGTGGTAGCTCGTCAGGCTCATAACCTGAAGGTCGGTGGTTCGATCCCATCCTCCGCAACCAAAAAGGTAATTCTTTTATGAAGAAAGCAGTTTTTATTTTTTTTCTGCTTAGCACGCTCTCCGTTTCTGCGGTGGAGCGTGTTTCGTTAGAGCAGCTTAAGTCCGATTGGTCGAAGTACACCAATCAGGTAGTGGAACTGACAACTCCGCTGGTGGTGTGCGGCAGTTTCTATGACAGCTTGATCCTGGCGCCGGAGCGTCTTTTCTGTCCGGAAGAGCGGGCGGTGGGTCTGGCAGACGGCGACAGTACGCTATACTACGCGCTCGCAGCGCAGAACAAAGCGGCAAGTATCGTAGTGAACTGCCGTAACAGCTACTACAACGTCCGTTCCGGGGACCGGGTGAACGGGCTGACGGCACGCGTGACGAGTGCGCGGCATTTCGTGACGGGTAAGCCGGTAAAGACCAAGCATGTAACGCAGGACAAACTGCCTAAACCGAAGAAAGGCGAGCTGCGCGTGGTAGGAGCGAACATCGAGAACTACTTCGCGGACCTGGGCGGTTATGCCACCAAACGCACGACACCGGAGCAGCAGGCCATGAAGACTACCAAACTGGTGAAGGCGCTGAAGGCGATGCACGCAGATATCATCGCGTGCTGCGAGATGCAGGTGGGCGACAAAGCGCCGACGATGCTGCTGGAGGCGCTGAACAAGGGCGGTAAGAAATACGCCTATGTGTCGATGCCGCTACCGAACATGGATCGGATCGGCGGGTGCTTTATTTATAATACGGAGCGCGTGCGCGTGTATGCAGAGCCGCTGTCGGCGTACAAGGACACGGCGAGTCATTACTACGGCCGTATGTTCGCCGTGGGATTTGAAGAGATCGCGAGCGGAGAGAAGCTGATCATCGGTGTGAACCACCTCAAGTCCAAACGGGCAGGACGCGGCAATTACGACACGCACCTCAAGCGGATGGACAATGCCGATTCGCTCTTGGCGATGCTGCCGCAGGCGGTGAAGGTGTTTGGCGACGAGGATATCTTGCTGCTCGGCGATTATAACTGCTACACACAGGAAGGTCCGATCCGGAAGATCGTGCGTGCGGGTTATGCGGACCTGCTGCCGCTGGGCGGAGAGAGCGATTACTCGTACTGCTTCAAGGGCGAGTTGGGCTACTTGGACCGCTGTTTCGGCAATGCGTCGATGAGCAAGCAGGTGGTGCGCGTGCGGCCGTGGCATATCAATGCCGACTGGTACTACTCGCACGGGGCGTATAAGATGAAGGACAAGAGCCTGCACCGCTACTCCGATCACGAACCGATCATTGTAGATATCAAACTCCACCAATAAAAAAACCGATTAAAACACCGTAATGTTTTAATCGGAGAGGAGAAAGCGCGACAATTACACGAGTTACATCGTAACAAAGTCATTGATCGCCGCTTTCGACGAGTGATCCCGCTGGGGCTCAAACCCAGAACCTTCAGAACCGGAATCTGACACTCTATTCAATTGAGCTACGGGACCGCATTTGGATCGTTATTGCTTTTCTTCTGCATATCTTGCATTCGCCATAGACGAAGAGCGAGAAATGCTGTATGTTAAAATTCGAATATTTACGTTCTTTTATCAGTCGTGCGATGGCCTTGTCGCTTAGTTCGACGGTACGTCCGCATTTCTTGCAGATCATAAGGAACCGGCTGGCGGATCCGGTGATGAGTTCGTACTCGGTTGCGGCCTTTCCTCTCTGGCGCGTGATGGCGCGGACGATGCCGGCATCGATAAAGAGGTTGAGGGCGTTATACACCGTTCCGATCGATATACGATCTTGTTCGCAGGCCTTGCTCAGTTGCTCCGCCGTAAACGGCTGGGCGAGTTGGCACACTTGCGCCAAGACCATGTTCCGCACCTTGGAGGGTCGTTTCTCTTGTTCCCGCACATAGCGGTAGAGACGTTCCAGCGCGGCGTTATATGACCGAGCGCCCTTGACCATCAGATAGCTTTGATGTACGCGCGGTGACGCTTGTGGATCTTATGATCGAACTGGGTGAAGTTAGCGATGTTCTTCGTGTTCGTCTCTAAGATATTGGTGGTCTCCATGCGTTTGATCTGATACTTGGCGATATACGGGATCCAATCCTGGAAGAACAGGGCGTTGATGCCTTTGTCCTGATAATCCGGACGGACCGCAATCAGCAGCATATCGAAGGCATCCATCTTCTTGGCCCGCAGGGCTTTGAGCAGATGATACCAACCGAAGGGGAAGAGCTTACCGCCGCACTTGCGCAAGGCTTCGGATATATCCGGCATACCGAGTCCCACGCCCACGATCTCGTCCTTGTCGTTCACCACGACGGTCACGAAATCGAAGTTCAGCATGGGGAAATACATCTTCATGTAATAGCGCTTCTGGGCATCGGTCATAGGCTGGAAGTTATAGAGCTTCTGGTAGGCCGTATCGATGACGTCCATGTACTCGATGCCGTATTTACGTACGAGTTCGTGCGTACCTTGTATCTTGTCCACGTGCACGTGGGAGCGCTCTTTGACGATATTGGCGATACGGTCCAGACGCTCGGGCACCTCGTAAGGCGGGTAGACCTGGATCTCGATCCAGTCGGCCTCTTTGGTCAAGCCGTAAGCATCGACGTGCTTGACGTAATAGGGGTAGTTATAGAGGCTGGCCATAGCCGGCAGGTACTCGTAACCCTCGAGCAACAGACCTTCGTGGTCGAAGTCCGTGAAACCGACGGGGCCGTTGAGGCCGTCCATGCCACGCTCCTTACCCCAAGCAGCGACGGTATCAAGGAGGGCTTTGCTCACCTCGAGGTCATCGATGAAGTCGAACCAACCGAAGCGCACGTGCTTGACGTTCCATTTCTCGTTAGCGCGATGATTGATGATACCGGCGATACGTCCGACAGGTTTGCCGTCGCGGTACGCCATCCAGAGTTGATAATCACAGACTGCGATCGCGGGGTTCTTCTCCTCATTGAAGCAGTTCATCTCGTCAAAGAACAAGGGCGGGCAGTAATACGGACAGTCCGCATACAAATCATTCGCGAACTGAATAAAGTGCTTCAGTTCCCGCTTCGTGCTTATTTGTCGTATTTCTACCATACCTTTAATTTGTACCCGATAAAAATGTCTGTGCAACAATATTTTTATCGGAAAGGAGGAAGCGCGACAATCCCACGAGTTACATCGTAACAAAGTCATTGATCGCCGCTTCCGACGTGGAGCATAGGGGATTCGAAAAATGCACCTGTGCATTAATCGTGCCCTTTAGGGCTAAGAACCGGGGGTTGAATCCCCTCTTCTTGATCCCGAAAGGCGTTTCCTACGGCTTTTGTGGAGCATAGGGGATTCGAACCCCTGACCTCAACATTGCGAACGTTGCGCTCTACCAACTGAGCTAATACCCCGGGTGAGACTCCCCCTTAGTCTCCCCAGAGACAGCGCTCTGTCTCTGGTGTGGAGCTAGCGGGAGTCGAACCCGCGTCCAAACAAGGAACAATCCTGCTTTCTACACGCTTATCTTGGCCTTCCTTTTCGTCCGTCGGCAAGACCCAAGCCACCAACCGCCGGCTTATCTGCTAAATTTTCGATGCCGTATCGCAGCCTACGACCTCTATTCTGTGTATTCCTGCGCCACTATATCCGTTCAGCCCACAGACTCGGCTTGGAGTGACGTCCCGTTCAGGCGCCTTGCGCCCAAATACGCTAATCTACTATACTTCGATTAAGCAGCGAGAGCATAAGTTCTTTCGCCAGTTATATTTTGAAGCGAGATTTACGAGCGTTGCCTCATTGCTCGGCGTGCTTACACAACCATTCTACCTGCTGTCAAAACCAGATAGCCCCCGGAGCGTCCTCCCGACGGAACGGGAGGAGCGGCTTCCGCCTAGGAGGGCTCAAGAACCGATCCTAAGCAAAATGGACTGCAAAATTACTGCTTTTTTTTGATATGTGCAAATTTTTGGGGGCTTTTTTTGCGTATGTCATTTTTTTTGTGTAATTTTGCCCACAAAATCGAATACAGTTATGAAAAAGTTCTTTTATCTTAGCCTCTTGTTATTGGGTATGACTGCTTGTTCCGAGAACGCATACCTGCAGTTAGCCGAAGAGCTCGCCAAGTCGGAAATGGAGCATAACCCGGAGTTATGGACCTGCGACGGTGCCGCCAAACCCAAATGGGAGTACACCCCCACCCTCATGGCGCGCGCGTTCATTGAATTATACACGCGCACGGGCGATACGACTTACCTCAACCACGCGCAGGCTTTTGCCGACCAGTTCATCGGCGAGGACGGCACGATCCTGACCTACAAGAAGAGCCTATATAACATGGACCGTATTCAGGGCGGTAATTTCCTTATCATGCTCCAGGCCATCAACCCGCAGCCGCAATACGCGATCGCCATCGAGACCCTGCGCGACCAGTTGCGCGAGCAGCCGCGGACGAGCGAAGGCGGCTTCTGGCACAAGCAGGTGTACGAGCACCAGATGTGGTTGGACGGCCTTTTCACCGGCACCACTTTCTACGCCCGTTATGCAGCATACAAGCCCGAACCGGAGGCATGGAGCGATGTGGCTCGCCAATTCCTTATTATTGACGCGCACACGCGCAAGGCGAACGGCCTGAACCACCACGGCTGGGACGAGAGTCGGCAGATGGGTTGGAGCGATTCGATCACGGGCTGCAGTCCGGAGACCTGGGGGCGCGCAGAGGGCTGGTACGTCATGGCGCTGGTCGATGTGCTGGAACTGATGCCTAAGGATCATCCCGATAGAGAAGCCTTGGTAAATGCACTCAATCGCGTGGTAATTGCCTTATCAGAATTTCAGGATAAGGACACACATCTGTGGTACCAAGTGCCGGATAAGGGCGACAAGGAAGGCAATTATCTGGAGTCCACCTGCTCGGCGATGTACTGCTACGCGATGGCGAAAGGTGCGCGGATCGGTGTACTGGACAAACGCTATAAGCAAGAGGCACAGCAAGTGCTGGAGGGCCTGAAAGCGCATAAGATCGTTCGTAATGAGGACGGCACGCTGTCGCTCATCGACTGCTGTGCAGTTGCCGGACTCGGCGGCAATCCGTACCGCGACGGCACGTACGACTATTACATCCACGAGCGTATCCGCGAGGACGACCCCAAAGGCGTTGCGCCGCTCATTCTGGCTTGCATCGAATTGAGCAAATAAATTCTCCCGAACACACTCCCCCCATACACAAAATCAAGGCAGCCCGCAAGAGCTGCCTTGATTTTTGTTGTCGCTTAACGCGTGTTAATCTACGTGAAGCTCCTCGCCTTCGGTGCCAGGGCCACCCAACAAAGAGCCGTCAGTCATGAGCATCATCGGCCTTACTGCCATTACCTCCATTTGAGGTTCTTTATACATATTCTTTTTCATAATTGCTATTTTTAAATGGTAAGTATATATTAAGCTGCTTTCAGCAAATCAAGCACAGAATAGATACGCGTCATATGCTCGAACGAGAAGTACTGATCATCCAGAATCATCCATTCATTACGGCGCTTAACCGGCATATGCTGGATATCAGGAAACATAGATACCGGAACGATAATCTCGCGACCATCCGTTAACGACACGGAGAACTTACCTCTGCGCGAGGTAAAATCCATGTCCTTAATCCCAATTTTTACATTCGGCATTTTACACATAATGAGTCCTCCTATTATTTTCCAATATTCTTAAGTTCGGTCTTCTCGCCACGGAAAGTCATTGTTATCTGGTCGTTTATCAGATCCCAATGCTTATCGATGGCACTTACAATCATGTTATTCTCTTTAGCACTTAATTCTGATTCAGCTATTTCAATACATTTAGCGCCATTGGATTCGATCCATATTTTAGCAACTGACCTACGATGACGTCCACCTTTTTTGAATACATGCACATGCCTACGGTTATCATTCGCATCAATCGGCATCGTCACCAAAATGAATGTCTTAATAAACGCTAACTGTCCCATACTTATCTTTTACGGCTGCAAAGGTACGGCAAATTTTTGACATATGCAAATCTTTGCCGTACTTTTAGCCGATTTTACATTACTTTATCAGACGACCGGTAGCGTCAAACATCTTATCGCCGCGGAGGATGAAGAGCTCGCCGTTGATGAGCACCTTAACCGGAGCCTCACCTGCGTTCAGTTCGTCCATACCCGTTGTTACTTGCGGAGCCGCAGCGCCGATGGACATACGACGACGTCCAGGCAGCGGAGCAACCACATTCGTCGGGATACCGCCGGCAACACCGATCTTGAAGTATGCACGGTTCTGATCAATCCATACATGGCTAACCGTTACCTCACGGAACTGGTTGTTGTACAGGATGTAATGACCATCACCCGGATCAAGCTGCATAGCATTATCCGTGCCGTCATAGTATCCGTACAAGCCGCGATAATCACCAGCTGCTACAGCTTCATCATCCGTGTAGTAAACGCCGAGCGTGCTTACGCCCTCGTTCGGCAGGAAGATATACGGACGACCGGCAACCATCTCGCCGCTCATCACTTGATCCATAAAGATCTTATTATCGCTCTCCGAGTAATAAGCCAACTCAAAGATTGCTGCGCCGACCATAATACCGGCTTTCGGCAAACAGATCGTACCATAACGACCTTCCGTTACGTCGCGCTCATAACCGCCAAGCGTCGCTTCCTCTGCTTGAGTCGGGTCAAGATCAGCATCGAATATGATCTTCTCTATACGGGTCAAACCATTTTCCTCGCTTGCAATACCTTCAATAATGACTTCACCGGCTTTAACTACCACCGGATTAGTATTCTTGAAACTATTCGTCGTATTAGTACCATCTGCCGGCAGTGCCTCACCATTGTTCGTGATCTTAATGGTGCGAGTATTTGTATTACCAGAGGTGTTGCGATAACGAACAACCAGTTTGCCCGGAACAGTCGTGATGAAGCGAATCTTCGTTCCTTGGAAGAACTTATTGCCAGAACGCCATACATATTGACCGGTACCATAGAGCATATCCGAACGGAAGCCATCTACACACGGTACTTTTGCATTAACATTTGCCATCAGTTCTTCTACGCCTGTATTTGCAAATGCAATGTCACCCGTGATACCGTTCCAAGCAGCGCTCGTCCAATCCCATGTCACAGAACCGGTAACATTAGCAGGAGTTAATTCTCTCCATTCAGCCACCTTTGCTACTGCCGAAACCGGAGCACCGCAGTCGCTGGAAACAACAACCATATAGTATTGCTCACCAGCCGCAACAGTTACCGTCAACGAAGCCTCTGTCTCTGCCGGAACAATAGCAACCGGATTCGTACCAAGAGCATCGTCGCAAGTGAACCACTCATAGGTGCAGTTCTTACCTGTTGCTACTACGCTCAGCGTTGCCTCTTGACCAACTTCTTTCGCTACATCAGCAGGAGCGGTTGTAATAACAGCTGCTGCGAAATGCTCAACCGAAACCGTGTTCGAAGTCTCGCTATTATCGCTATAACCAGTCTTTTGGTTGGTAACGATTACATAGTACTCACCATCTGCCTCCGGAGTGAAGCTTGCTGCATCTGTACCGACAGCCTCATCGGTTGCACCGGCCTCTTTGAACCAAGCGTAATGGAGTGTTCCTTCGTCACTAACACTTGCGCTAACCGTCAGAGCAATAAACGCATCACCCTCGCAGAGACCGATACTCTCCATATCAACAACCGTCGGTTGCTCGCACTTCGGAGCAGTAAAGGCAAGGTTGGTCAGCTTAACAGCAGAAGTAGTAGAAGGAACGATGTACCATGTACCTGCGACTGTCAAATCAAATTCCTTCTCTCCAGTTTCGGTCATTGCCGTTGCAGTAGTTCCATCCTCTGCACTATTCTGCGATACATAGTATTTCGCAGCACTTGTCGTTACCTTTAATGTCAACGGAGCAGCAATAGTGAACGAAAGCGGAGTCGTGATCGGCAGTTCTGTACTATTGAGAACTTTCGCATTCGAACTCGGCGCAAATGCCAAGCCTTCGAATGTAGTTGCTTCGCCTTGAGCACCGAATACACGTCCTAAGTTCAAATTCAATTCATAGCCCGATTCACCAGCACGTTTGAGAGCAGTACCGCTTTCTATTACCTTTACTTGCAGAATCTTAATATTCGTACTATTAACCGTTACATAGAACGAGCGTAAGTTGCTACTGTTATATGTGTAGTACTGCGTCTCAAAAAGCTCCTTAGAAGGAACGGAAATGGTCTCCGTTACTGCCTCTGTTGCGCCTTCCAATACTTTTTGGAGATACAATTCTTTAGCCGAACTGTTTGTGTTGTAAAGAACAAACTTAACTTTTGTCTGTGTAGTAGTAGCGTTGTAGGCAACCACCTTATTCAAACCGGTAAGACCGACAATAGAGCCGCCGGTACTTCCGAACGAAGCGCAATTGTGCGACACCTCACTAATAGTAACTGTTCCTTTAGAAACACCCGTAGTAAAGTTCGTCGTATTGATTTCACCTTCGCTATCCAACAGTTTGATAGCAGCCGGATCATCCGCTATAGTAATCGTTGCATTGATAGAAGCCAACGATGTAGGCAGTTTGCCTGCCTCCGAGTTGGTTACAACGCAATGATATACATACGAGCCGATGGCTGTTACCGTCGGAGTATAGGTAGCGTTAGTTGCGCCATCAATAGGATCTGAACCGAGATACCACTGATAGGTCAGCGATTCACCCGTTGCTACTACTTCCAATGCTGCAATAGTTGCTCCCTCATAATAGTTAGCACTTGCCGGCTGTGCGGTAATAACCGGATCAGCAGACGGTTCCGGAGCTGCAGTCACAGTGACTTCACAAGTTGCGGTTACACCATCAACGGTAGAAGCTGTAATGGTTACAGGACTTGCATTAGCCGCTACACCGGTAACAACACCGTCAGCAACCGTTGCAACAGCCTCATTGCTTGTTGTCCATGTGATGGTTTTATTCGAAGCATTATCCGGAGTAACCTCTGCAGTCAACGTAAAGCTTGTGGTCTCCCAAATCTCCTTAGAAGAAATAGGATCTTCGCCTTCCTTCAAAGTAACACCTGTTACAGGAACCCAAGGAGCTACCGTCAAACCATTCAACCAAATATCACCACTGGTCTGGAGCGAATAGAGCGCAACCATGTTATTGCCGTTGGACAATTCAATAGCGCTGTTGTTATTCTTACCAACATTCTTAACGAATGTGCCGTTTACATAGACAGCCACATCGTCCGTTACTTTCTGTGCACCCCAATCAAGGGTTACGCTCTCTGCTGCACCAAGGAAGATATACAAACTGGTCTCTCCGCGTGCTACACGACCGTCTGTAGCATACTTGGACAATTTCCATTTTTTGTCAGATGTCCATGCGTGACGAGTCTTAACGTAGCTTTCTGTACCATCGAAGGTTTGTGTACCGGTTGCGGTCAACGGAGTAACTTCCGTCATCGTCAAAGCAAATTCAATCTCGCTGTCGTCCGTTCCCGTAGCAATAATCTTATCACCGGAGATAACAACACCGCCTTCTGCCTTGAGGTTCTTACCTGCATAAGAAGTAATCGTCGGAGCGCTCTCACCTGCCATATAGAATACAGTAACAGTCGAGCCTACGATCCAACCCTTGAAGCTATTCGAGAATACGATTTCGCTAACTTGTACGTCCAAAGCCCAGCTTGCATACAAAGTCTTGTCGCCAGAGATCGTCAATGCCGTAATATCAGCAACAACTGCACCGCCATCGGTCTCGCTCCAACCCTGGAATACATAATCATCCTTCGTCGGATCAGCCGGAGCAGCAGCAATACTTGCGCCGTCTTCTACATCAATAGGATCAACTGCAGAACCACCCTTCGAATCGAAGGTAACGGTAAAGATCTCTTTCCATACTGCCGTAAAGGTTACATTGCTTTCAAAGATAGCCGTCTTGCCGTTAGCAATCAACGTACCTGCCTCAATCGTAGCAGCATCAACCGTTACGTCTGCATTAGCCGTCCAGCCTTTATGTGCCCAACCGTCTGCTGACAATTCTGCAAGAACAACCGAAGCCGCATTTTCTGCATCTGGCGCCGTTCCGTGTGCAGAAACATATGTAATGTCATAAGTTGAACTTGCCTCAGCCCACTGAGCTGTAAAGGTAGTATTTGCCAACAAAGTATATGTACCTGCTGCCAATACCGTTCCGGCAGTTTTGGTATCTCCACCAGCTTTTACATCCTCATTAGCGGTCCAACCGGTAAATGTCCAACCGGAAATAGCGGTAGGAGTCGGAAGAGTGGTCTCCAATACGTTTGCATCAGAACCTGCGCCATCACTCTTACCATCTACACGAGTTGCGGTATAAAGTTGAACGATATCTACCTTCTTCAAGGTATTTGTTCCGCTACCCATTGTAATAACAATCAAAGCATCCTCAGCAGCAGTCCATGTAAAGGTATTCTCTGCCATATCGCCGGTTGCACGAGCAGCGTCTAAAGATTTTGCAACTCCATTTACAGTAATCGTAGGATCAGCCCCAAGGTTACCGAACAACACTTGTGCGCGCTTACCTTGTTTAAGCAGAATCTTCATGTAGTCACCGCTATTCTTATCTTTATATCCGTAGTAACCAGGCTTGGTTTCATTGCTTGTAAACTCATAGTTACCGGATGTAAAGGTAATAGAACTAACTATATTAGAAGCGGCAAATACTGTATTCACATTTGCTTTCGCAGACACGTTGGCATCAGAAATGAGCGTTGCGCTTGACGAATAAACCGGCGTCCAAGTAGCATTTACATTAACCACATCTCCATCACTTCCACTTACAGTACTCAGAGCAGGGCTCCAAGCATCGAAGGTATAGCAATCTTTTGTCGGGGCTGAAATAGCTGATCCTGCCGGATGCTGTCCCACCTCAACCGTCTCGCTGCCTACTTCGGTAGTACCATCCATATACTTAACCGTATATTTTGCTACATGCACCGTCCATTGAGCAGTTAAGGTCATATCGCTGGTAACAGTAGCACCTACCTCTACGTCATTATTATCGCCGTCTTTCCAGCCAGCGAAATCATAACCAGAATAAGCGAATGCTGCCGGGCAATTTGCTACCTTTTTAGCATCTGTGTCAACGACAAAAAGATCTTCATTCCAACCAGACTTATAGGTTACGGTGTGAGAAGCAGCAGGAGCATGTTTGAACGTTAACCCATAAAAATTAATATTACTCGTATTAAGAGGAGTTACGACAACATGATAGTATTTCGATCCATCCAAAGTCGCACTTGCAGCATATTGATCACTACTGGATGTAGTAGTTCCTTGTACTGTGCTGACAGGGGATGCACCATCTGTTGCAGTAGCTCCTGTTACGTCCATTTCATAAATGGAAAACGTAAGATATTTTCCAGATGTACCACCATTCTTCCACTGGAAACCCATTTGGGTAGTACCCGTAACGTAGAAATCCATCTGCGTCATACGGCCACTACCGGTGCGCATTTGAAGTATTTGATAGAATTCACTACTAGAACTTGAGCCAACATCATGGAATCCCACAGCCCCTGACACATTGCTATAGGAACTACTACTTGATTTAAATGTACCGGTAAAACTCCACCATGAAGCTGATAAATCTGCGCCCTTATTTGAGATAAAGTAGCCCGGACCATAGTTAGAATAAAAGTCCGTCGAAACCGTCACATTAGAGGGAGTACCTGCTAAATTCAAGAAAGTGCGATTTGCCTTCTCAACAATAGACGGACTTTCGTGTGTCGGATCCGCCGCCCACATCTGGCCAATACTCATCGCGAGCACCAACAGAAACGAGAAAATGTACTTCCCAATACCATGTTTGAGTGGGTGATAAGTGGGTGATAAGTGGGTAATTAGTGGGTCGTTAAGCCAACCACAGGCTCCCCTCATACCCACATAACTTTGAATTTTGTTTTTCATAAGCTAAAAAGTTAAATGATTAATATTTGTGTTAATTTTGATTATTCTCTATTGTTTCATCCGCCTGATTCTTAGGCTCGCGGCGAGTATCCCAAATATCCGCAACATAAATAGCATCCTTCGCAATATAATATATCAGTTTATTATATTCTCCAAACGCAACACTTCGAAATTCAAATTCTGAGCCCTGTAACAATTCCTCAATAGATGCACTATTCGGAAATGTTTTTATCTGCTTGACTACTGCATTGGTATCTTCACGAAAATGAATAGCAGAGCGATATCCATATTCTAAACGGACGTACTGCAGCGTTTTTTGCCAAGTCTCTTTCGCTTTTGTATACCAAACGACTTTCATGCAGCTTCACGTCCTTTAAGTTCCGACAAGGCCTCGTCCATAAACGCCTCCATCTCTTCTTCTGTATAAAATTGACCATTCTCAATTTCACGGACAGCTTCTTCGGCGCGTGCAATCAACTCTTCTTTCGTGTACGGACGCATGTCAGCACTAGGCTCAACAAGATGCTCTGCTAACCATTGACGATTATCCATCGACAAAGTGGACTTCAGATAATCCAACAATCCTTGTAATACAACTGCACTCATATTATTTATTCATTAATCAATTCGTATTTATTTTCTTTGCGGGTGCAAAGATACAATAAAAAAATGACATACGCAAGCGCGGGGGCGGATGCGTACGTATTTTTTACAAAATGTGTCAATTTTTCTACATTAGCGAAGGTCATGCCATTCGCTCCAAGATGCACCGAAATAGTAGGTCAGCGTATCGCCAAGGCTGTATTCTTTGACCGCCACGAGGTTGCCATCCTGGATATCCGTTATGTCTGCATCAGGGGTCTGGACGGTGATGTATATACGTCCCTGCGAGGTCGAACCGTTATAATCAACATTCATCTTCGCAGCCGTCTTATCGCTCAACGCATTCTCCTCATAGAACACCGTTCCGAGCTTATGATAGACCTCGAAATGATCAATCGTATCGTGCAAATAAACACCACCGCCGACATAGAGGATTGGTAATTGGTCATTGCTCATTGGTGATTGTTCGGTCAGCACCACCTCTGCTTTATTCATCGCATTATCGGCCTCAGCAGTAATGGTAATGGATTCCTGCAGCACATGACCTGCCACGAGCAACGAGTCGTACTCCAGACGGAACACAAACCGTTCGGGACTCTGCTCCAGCACTTCCCAGCGATCGTACGGACCACCGATCCAGGTCTTGTAGTCCCCATCCTCCTCGGTAAGCACCACCAGACCGCCGCAGCCGCAGGTATGCCCCACCTTGTAACAATCAAGGCCCTTGCCATAATTGATATGGTACGGAAGGCCCAACACATGCTCGCGGTAATAGAAACTATCCACCACCAGTTCCGGACTTGCTTTCAGCCACAGATCAACACCGTTCGACGGGTTCTCCGGGCGCAAAGCCGGACCGTACATACGGAAGGCCGCATACTCGTTCTCCCACGCAAAATCATCCTTGCGCTCGGGCACATAACGACCGTACACTTTCGGTTGCACCACCTCTTTCTGACAAGCCGTGAGGCTCAAGAGAGCCAAGAGGAAAAAGATTATTTTTTTCATTTCGGTTGTCTCCCTATATAAGCCAAAATACCACCATCCACATACAGAATCTGACCGTTCACAGCATCGCTCGCATGGCTCGCGAGGAACACCGCCGGAGCACCTAACTCATCCGGCTCCAACCAACGACCGGCAGGGGTCTTGGCGCAGATGAAAGCGTCAAACGGATGACGACTGCCGTCGGGTTGCAACTCACGCAACGGAGCCGTCTGCGGGGTAGCAATATAACCCGGACCGAGACCATTGCACTGAATGTTGTATTCGCCATATTCGGAACAGATATTGCGGGTCAGCATCTTCAGTCCGCCTTTCGCAGCCGCATAAGCCGAAACAGTCTCACGACCCAACTCACTCATCATCGAGCAGATGTTTATGATTTTTCCTTCGCGGCGTTCCATCATTTCCGGCAACACAGCAGCCGCAACAATGTACGGCGCCACGAGGTCGATATCGATCACCTGCTGGAAATCCTCGCGCTTCATCTCGTGCATCGGGATGCGCTTGATGATACCGGCGTTATTGACAAGAATATGGATCGGACCCACCTCCTTATGGATACGCTCCACGAGCGCCTTAACCGCTACCTCGTCCGTCACATCGCACACATATCCGTGTGCATTCTTTATACCCTCAGCACGATAGAGTTCGAGCGCTTTGTCAATCGCCTCTTGACTGCGGGCGTTGAAGATTATATGCTCCGCGCCGGCCTGTGCAAAAGCCTTCGCGATAGCAAAACCGATTCCATAACATGCGCCGGTTACCCAGGCGTTCTTACCTTCCAAAGAAAAGAGATTCATAATACTTCTAATTTGACATTTGCGGTGCAAAATTACTGCTTTTTTTTGAATTATGCAAAAAAAACTTGCATATATGCAAATTTTGTTGTACCTTTGCCGCCGATTTTAATTTGCGTATATATGCGCATATGTGAAGATAGATGGATTATAAGTACATCAATAAGATCGATTCGCCGGCGGATTTGAAGCAAGTGCCGATAGAGGAATTGCCGGCTGTGTGTGCGGAATTGCGGGATTTTATCATTGAGGCGCTGAGCAAAAACCCCGGCCATTTGGCATCGTCCTTGGGAGCGATCGAGCTGACGGTGGCGCTGCATTATGTGTTTGATACGCCGAACGATAAACTCGTCTGGGACGTCGGGCATCAGGCTTACGCCCATAAGATTCTTACCGGTCGTCGCGACCGTTTCCATACTAATCGACAGTTCAAAGGTCTCTCGCCCTTCACGAATCCGATGGAGAGCGAGTACGATGCCTTCATCGCCGGACACGCGTCCAACTCTATCTCCGCTGCGCTCGGTATGAATATCGGCGGCGAGCGCAACGTGGTAGCCATCATCGGCGACGGTGCGATGACAGGCGGTTTGGCGTTTGAGGGCCTGAACAACACCTCGATGGACAAGAACAATCTGCTCATCGTGCTCAACGACAACCATATGGCGATTGACCCGCTGAAGGGCGGCATCACGCAGTACCTCGTGGACCTCACGACGAGCGAGACCTACAACAAATGGCGCTGGCGGCTCTATCAGGTAGCAGCAAAGTTGCATTTGATTGATGAGCGCAAACGCCAGGCACTCGTCCGCAGGAACAATAACCTGAAGACGATGCTCAGTAAGCAGCCGAACAATATCTTCACGGGGCTGAATATCCGTTATTTCGGTCCTACCGACGGTCATGACGTCATGGGTCTGGTGCGTATTCTGCGTGAGATCAAGAACCACCGCGGACCGAAAGTACTGCATATCATCACCAAGAAAGGCAAAGGCTACGCGCCCGCGGAGAACGATCAGACCGTTTGGCATGCACCCGGCGAATTTAATGTGGCGAATGGCGAACGGCTAACGGCGAATGGTGCAGAGACGCCGCTCTGGCAGGAGGTTTTCGGACAGACATTACTCGAGCTGGCAAAGAAGAACGATAAGATTGTCGGTATCACGCCGGCGATGCCGTCGGGATGCTCCATGAGCATCATGCAGAAAGAGCTGCCCGACCGCGTCTATGATGTCGGCATCGCCGAAGGACACGCAGTGACTTTCAGTGCCGGTCTGGCCAAAGCAGGCATGCTGCCCTACTGCAACGAGTACTCTACGTTCCTGCAGCGGGCGTACGACAATATTATCCATGACGTAGCGCTGCAGAAACTGCACGTGGTCTTCTGCATCGACCGCGCCGGTATCGTCGGCAACGATGGTGCCACCCACCACGGACTGCTCGACCTCGCATACCTGCGTCCCATCCCCAACCTACAAATCTGCGCACCGCGCACAGGAGAAGACCTGAAGCAGATGATGGTGCTCGCGGAGACATTGGATGGCCCGATAGCCATTCGCTATCCGCGTGGACGTACGCCGATCGAGACCTCGAGATCTCATGAGGTCGAATACGGCAAGGGCGTCAAACTGCGTGACGGCAAAGATTTTGCCGTACTCACGATCGGTTCAATAGGCAACCCTATGAGCGAGGCCATCGAGGCCTCCGGACGCGACATCGCCCACTACGATATGCGGTGGCTCAAACCGATGGACGAAGACATACTACACGAAGTGGGACGTAAATACAAGACCATCGTGACTGCCGAGGACGGCGTGATCGCCGGCGGCCTGGGCAGCGCAGTACTGGAATGGATGGCAGATCACGGCTACACGCCGCGCGTCATCCGCTTAGGAGTGAATGATCAATTTGTTGAACACGGCTCGACCAAAGAGCTCTATCAACTACTTAAATTAGATAAAGAAGGTTTATGCGAATCGTTATTGCAGGTGCCGGTGAAGTAGGCACGCACTTGGCTAAGTTGCTGAGTCGCGAAGACATGGAGATCAGCTTGTTGGATGAGAGTCCGGACAGGCTGGGCGATTTGAGTGCCAACTACGATATGCTGACGAAAGTGGGTAACCCCACTTCGATCCGTGATCAGCGGGATATAGGGGTGAAAGATTGCGATCTGTTCATCTCCGTTACGCCGCACGAGACGGAAAATATGACAGCTTGTCTGATTGCTAACTCCTTGGGTGCCAAGCGCACCTTAGCGCGCATCGACAACTACGAATACCTGCTTCCCGAGAACCGGAAGTTCTTCGAGAACATGGGTCTGAACCACCTCATTTATCCGGAGGTGCTGGCGGCGAACGAGATCGAAGAGAGCTTACGAACAAACTGGATGCGGTACCATCTGCATTTAGGTAACGGCGCGCTGGAGTTGTGCGTGGTCAAGGTGCGCGAGAGTGCCAAGATCGTCGGCAAAGCGTTTGCGTCCGGTGTGTACAACCACGGCAAGTACCGCATTGTAGCCATCAAGCGTGATCAGGAGACCATCATCCCGCGCGGACATGACACCGTGGAGGTCGGCGATATGGTCTATTGCGTATGTCCGAAAATCTATATGGAGTACATGCGCGAGGAGTTGGGAAAGAACAAGCGAGAGATTAAGAACGTTATCTTCTTCGGCGGTGACCGTATCGCACGCAAAGCGGCCACGGAGTTGATCGGAGAGATGAACATTAAGGTGATCGAGAAAGACCGTGCCCTGTGCGACATCCTGAGCGAGAAAGTGCCGGACGCGCTGATCATCAATGCCGACGGCTCGGACATGGACGTACTCAAAGAAGAGGGCATCCAGGACGCGGACGCTTTTGTAGCGGTGACGGACAGCAGCGAGGCGAACATCTTTGCCTGTCTGGCTGCCAAACGGTTCGGCGTGCGCAAGACGATCGCAGAGGTGGAGAATCTCGATTATATTCCGATGGCGGAAGGGCTCGATATCGGTACGGTACTGAACAAAAAGACCATCGCCGCCAGCTATATCTACCAGATGCTGCTCGATGCCTCGGTGCGCGGCGTGCATAACCTCACAAGCGCGGATGCGGAGATCGTGGAGTTCGAGGCCAAAGAAGGAAGCCTGATCACCAAACGGAAAGTGAAAGATATGGACCTGCCGGCGGAAGCCAATATCGGCGGAATCGTGCGGGCAAGCGAAGGTATATTAGTGAACGGCGACACGCAGATCATCCCGGGCGATGTGGTGGTGCTGTTCTGCAAGAGTCATGTGATACGTAACTTAGAGCGATTCTTTCAATGACACGTACATTTAACTGGCGGATCGTCTTCAAGACGATGGGTGTCTTGACGATGCTGGAAGCGGTGTTCATGCTGATACCGACGTTTGTCGCGTGGTGGTACCGCGAGGCAGATTTCGGTGCATGGATCGTGTCGTGCGCCATCACCTGGCTGAGCTGTTGGTGGATGATCGGTGCCGGGCGGAAGGCTGAGCGACGGGTCGGCGAACGAGAAGGATACGTGATCGTGGCATTGGTATGGGTCGTCTATTCGCTATTCGGTATGTTACCCTACTGGCTAAGCGGTGCACTGACGGAGGTGACCGATGCCTGGTACGAGACGATGGCGGGATTCACCACCACCGGTTCGACGGTCTTCCGGGACGTCGCGGCGCAGACGCACTCGGTATTGCTCTGGCGCGCCCTGACTCAATGGATAGGCGGTATGGGTATCATCGTACTCTCTGTCGCCATCCTGCCGATGTTCGGTCTGGGCGGCATGCAGCTCTATAGCGCCGAAGTGACCGGTGTGAGTTACGAGAAACTCAGTCCGCGAATCGCCGATACGGCAAAGCATATGTGGGTCACCTATATCCTGCTCACTGTTGCGGAAGGACTGCTGTTATGGCTGTTTGGCATGGGTAAGTTCGATGCCATCTGTCACTCTATGGCAACCATCTCCACCGGTGGTTTTGCCACCCACAACGACAGCGTCATTGCCTATAGTCCGATCATTCAATGGATCATCTTTGTCTTCATGCTGCTGTCGGGTATCAACTTCACCCAACTGATCTACCTCTTCCGAGGTAAGCCGCAGCGGGTGATCGATGACGAAGAGACTCACTGGTATCTGACGGCCTGTCTGATAGCCGGCACGCTCTTGACCGTCGGGCTGCTGATCCACACCCACGGTATGTTATCCAGCATCCGGATCGGTTTCTTCACGGCGGTTGCTACAATCACGAGTACCGGTTTTGTGGCGGCAGACTATATGATCTGGCCTCCTGTCTTATGGGTGCTGGTCTTCTTCCTTATGTTCACCGGCGGTGCGTCGGGTTCGACCTCGGGAGGTATGAAATGGGTACGTTTGGCAATCTTCGCCAAGGCCGCACACGCCGAGATCAAACGGCGTATTCACCCCAATGCCGTCATCCCCGTACGTTTCAATGGCCGCACCTTACGCGAGCAGACGACCTCGAACGTGGTGGCGTTTATGTTCTTCTACATGCTGATCATCGTGCTGGCGACTCTGTGGTTCTGCGGCTGCGGTATCGGTTTCGATGAGTCGTTCGGTATAGCTACCTCGATGATCGGTAACGTCGGCGTTTCGATTGGTCAATGGGGTTCGAGCGGTTGCTATGCCGCCATGCCGGCGGCCGCCAAATGGGTAGCGACCTTCGTGATGCTCATCGGTCGTCTTGAGATATTCACCGTCCTGCTGTTGTTCAGTAGTGCTTTGTGGAAAAAATAAGCGATGAAGCCCTACCAAGTCCTCTCTTTCATCGCCATCACGATGGCTGCCTTGGGAGCGCTCTATTGGGCGTTCCCGGAGGGGAAGGTATGGCATACCGAGTCTGCTGAATATACCGACTATACCGAAAACACCGATACGATTGCGGAGTTCCCGGTTTTTGCCGAACAAGATACGATCGTCCCTGTAGCACCCAAGCCGGTGATTCCGAAAGTGGTGGTCGATTCGACGACCGACAGTCGGGTTTTCCTTTCGGCATTCTATGCCTCGCTACAAGAAGCCGCCACACGCAAGATACGTGTGCTCCATTACGGTGACAGTCAGATCGAAGAGGACAGAATGACGATGCAGATACGCGATGTGCTGCAAGCCCGATACGGCGGTGCCGGTGTAGGTATGATGCCCTTAGCACAGACCATCCCCAGCCTGACCGTCAAGCAGGAACTACGCATGAATGGTCGGTTTACCATGCCCGCCAACGGTCCGAGACGTTATATGGTCTATGGGCCCAAATCGACGCAACGCAAAGACGGTCTGTACGGACCGATGGGACAGGTAGCCGCCATGAACGACAGTCTGGTGGCGGGTAGCGAAGAGATTACCGCCATCTGCCGACCGCAAGGTCATCCCTACGAGCACTGGCAAGTGCTGGCCGACAGTTCCATCCATTATACCACTTCCGGCGACACGGTGCAACTGTACGGCAAGGGACTGGTATACGGTCTGTCGCAAGAAAGCGAGACCGGTATCATTGTCGATAATATCCCCATGCGCGGGTGCCTGGGCATCGTGTTCACTAAGATGGACGAGACCCAACTGCGCACCTTCTACGAGCAAGAGAACGTACGACTCATCATCCTGCAGTTTGGCGGTAATGCCATCCCGTCCAACCGCAATCCGGGTACCATCAGTGCCATCGTGAAAGGGCTCCGCGAGCAGGTACAATACCTGCAGGCCTGCGCACCGGAAGCCAGCATCCTGTTTATCGGGCCGAGCGATATGCTCACGCAGATAGACGGCGAATGGCAGACCTATCCAATGGTGCCATACATGGACAAATTGCTGCGTAAGATGGCGTTGGAAGAGAACATCGCGTACTTCAGTCTCTTCCGCTGGATGGGCGGCGCAGGGAGTATGATGCGGTGGCAGGAAGTGGGATTAGCTGGAACCGACGGTGTGCACTTCACCCGTGCCGGCGCACGCAAAGCAGGTAACGCAATAGCAGAGTGGACTCTCAATGGAATGGATTAAATACATATTGGCCTTTGATGCAGAGCACCCGCTGCTGTTCACCCAGTTCTATTTCTGGGGATTCTTCGCGTTGGTCTATGCGCTCTTTGCACTCATCATGGACCGGGTGCCTGACTCGCTGGGCAACAAAAAACTGCATCTGCGGAACGTCTATCTTATGTTCGTCAGCTGGTTCTTCTATTACAAGACCAGCGGTCCCTTCTTGATGCTGCTTGCCTTTGTCACCCTCTCCGACTGGATCATCGCGCAACAAATACACAAACGACAAGCGACTAACGACCAACGACCAATCGCCAAAATCCTATTGGCACTCTCGGTGACAATAGACTTGGGTTTCCTCGCCTATTTCAAGTACGCCTATTTCTTCACCGACGCGTTCAATGACCTCTTCGGAACGAGCTATTCGATCGTCGATAAGATCATTCTGCCGGTAGGTATCTCGTTCTATACCTTCCAAGTCATCTCTTACACCGCCGACGTCTATCACAAACGCATCGAGCCGGTGAAGAACATACTCGATTTCGGGTTCTATGTGTCGTTCTTCCCGCAGCTGGTAGCCGGTCCTATCGTGCGGGCAGCGGAGTTCATCCCGCAACTATATAAACCCTTCCGACTCAGCCGCAGAGCCTTCGGCATCGCGGTCTTCTGGATCATCAACGGCTTAGCCAAGAAGATCATCATGTCGGATTTTCTGGCGGTGAACCTCATCGACCGCGTCTTCGACAACCCCATGCTATTCTCGGGATTCGAGAACCTGTTTGCACTCTTTGCCTATTCGCTGCAGGTCTATGCGGACTTCTCCGGTTACACGGATATCGCGATCGGCGTGGCGATGCTAATGGGTTTCTACCTGCCGATGAACTTCAACTCGCCGTATAAATCGCAGAGTCCACAGGAGTTCTGGAGGCGATGGCATATGTCGCTCGGTCGTTGGCTCAAGACCTACCTATACATTCCCTTGGGTGGCAACCGAAGCATCGGTTTCGGTACCTATTTCTGGCTGACCGTCATCGCGCTCGTGTCCGCAACCCTCACCGGCTGGTGGCTCGGTATCATGATTCCGTTCGGGATACTGGTGACAGCCATGATCATTGTCCCCAGAGTGATCAAAGACACCAATCACCTAAAGCTTTTCTACTCCAACCTCAACTCCTTCATCACGCAGGTCATGGGCGGTCTATGGCACGGCGCAAGTTGGAACTTCATCATCTGGGGCGGCATCAACGGGTTCGGTATGATCATAGAAAAAATCTGGCGACCGATGAACTGGCACGTACGGTTTGTGAGCATGACGCTGCTGTTGATCGGCCTGTGTGTCGCCGACTCGATGACGAGCCTGCCCGTTTGGCGACTGTTTGCCGTGTGGACAGCCATCGTGTGGGTCGTCACCGCGATACGGTATATCTATTTCCTGCTTGAGGGACCGGAGAATCAATTCACCAAAGCACTGGGCACAGCGTGGGCAGTCCTCCAGACCTTTGTCTTTATCACCTTCACCCGTCTCTTCTTCCGCTCCAGCAGTAACCTCGATCCTGCGACCGCCAATGAGGTGGCGTGGGCGACGGCGAAGAATATGGTCAACCAGATAGGCGGAGCGTGGTCTAACGCCATCATCCCTGAGTTCTTGTGGAGCTACCGCTGGGTAGTGCTTATGTTCATCGCCGGTATGGTTATCCACTGGTTACCCACCGATTGGAAACGCCGTTACCGCTTATGGTTCAGCGCCATGCCGTTATGGACGATGGTACTGGCTGTCGTGGCAGCAATAGCGGTCATCTACCAGTTTGTCACCGCCGATGTACAACCCTTTATTTACTTCCAATTCTAATGATCGGCATCACCGGTGGTATAGGAAGCGGCAAATCCACGATCGCTCACGAACTCGCCCAACGCGGGTACACGGTCTATGACTGCGACCGCGAAGCCAAACGTATCATCAAGGAGAATCCCGAAGTAAGAAAGGCGATCATCGACTTATTGGGTGAGGAAGCGTTTGCGGGCGGAACGTACAACACAACCTATGTCGCCCAGCGGGTGTTTGAAAACAGCTCCTTGCGGGAAGCGTTGAACGCCATCGTGCATCCTGCCGTAGGTAAAGACATTCTCCAACGCCAACCGGATTTTATTGAGTCCGCCATCTTGTTCGAATCGGGCTTGAATCGGTTGTGTGACAAGGTCATCGTCATTGACGCACCCGAAGAAATCCGCATCGCGCGTACGTTAAATAGGAATTACGACGTGCGTGCACGTATACGTGCGCAAGTCGTCCCCACCGGCGATCTAACCATCCTCAACGACGGCCAACACCCCATCAGCGACTTAGCCGACATGATTGTCCTTTCATGTAGGCTCGCGGTGTAGGCGGATTACCGTTTCGCCGGCGCCCCCTCTCCTTTTTCCTCCGCCGCGCCACTTCGCCCTCGCGTCCGTCACGTCGTCTATTGTCCCGAATGTCATTCGGGTATTTCCGCCGAGCCGCCCCGCCCGCGAGGCCTCAATGCGGATGTAGTTCCTGCGGGGTGTTCGTTCCTTGCAAGCGGATTCTATCCGCCATTTTGAGTTGTTTACCTGCGGTGCTAATCCTGGCTTTGTTTATTAGTGCGGCATATCATGCCGCTCGCTTCGTCCATTACGTCCAAATGGTATTTGGACATTTTTCATAGAAAAATCCCCTTTCTCTTGCATATATCAAAAATTCTTCGTACCTTTGCACCCGCAAAGGTTTTATCGCCCGCCTGCTCGATAGTGTATCGACCAATCTTGGGCGATTGTACCCCTCGTCACTCACTGACGTTAAACAGGAGGACATAAAAGGCGTTTATTGACGTTGTTTGCGACATATTGAAATCTTCGCAACATTTCATTAGAATAAAGTCCAGACAGCAAGATGAATGTCCCGTGGGTATGTTATACATGCCACGCCCTGCTATATGGCGGGGTGGGTTTAGCATATCGGGCGTGGAATTCGGTTGTTTTTCTACTTTATTCGGGGATTGCGAAGCCCTCAAGATGCGTGAAGAATAGACGAACTTCACGCTTTTTGTGTATATCCTAAAAATCTAGGACTTCTAGAATATCTAGGATAGCGAAGCGGTCTAGGAAACTAGTAAACTATAATGATGGAGTAAGCCGAAAATCCGATAAAGAGTAGGCAAAACTAAAAATCTATGTATCTATGTTAGCAAAATTAACACTCTTTGGCAAGCATAATGTTGGCAAAACAACAACATTACGTGTCCTTATTTACTTGTTGTATAAAAATGTGGACAAAAACAACTATGTGCATCTTCAATACTCAAATGTCAATAATAAAGGAACAGTTTATCCATCTTCTTCGGTTCCATCCATTGCCACTATATTCAATACAGCGGATATGAGAATTAGTTTCAACACTTTTATTCCTCTAACAAACGGCGAAGAAAAGAGCATTCGAGTAGCTATTGCAACTCCTGGCGATGTAGAGGAAGAAATTGTTAAAAATTGGGACTTCTTTTCAAACAATTATATATATCGTCTGAAAAAAAATGAAGCACATTTCATTCATCCGCTTTTTGCTATTTCACCATGTAGTCAAGGGAGAGCCATCTCAGAGGAGCAACTTGAGCAAAATTGGCATATTCAAAATTTGGGAATAGACTTTAATTATTGGTTTAAGATGCCCCTTGACGAAAAGCATAACGAGTTAGTAGAAACAGAATTGTCGTCAGAAGATATCAACTCCTTATATTTAGAATTAGAAGAGAATGGCATCTTTTCAAATGGGAGAAGAAAATCGACTATAGCGAAATTAACTCGTTCTTACAAAATGCAGTCTCTAAAAGTTGCTTTGTTAATTAAAGAAAAAATTTATGAACTTTCAAACTTATTATAATAAAATGAAAACTAAACTCTTTACTCTATTGCTCGCTGTAGCAGCCTGCGTAGGAACCATGTTCGCCTCAACTAAAATCGGTGACTTGTATTACAATCTCAATAGCACCAGCCAAACGGCCGAAGTTACGTCGCAAAATAGTAGTTATCCATATTGGTCAACTACTATTACTACCGCTATTATCCCTGCTTCGGTGGAATACAATTCAGTGACCTATAGCGTCACAAGCATTGGAGATCAGGCTTTCTGTTTTTGCAGCGGTTTGACCTCTGTGACGGTTCCCAATAGCGTCACAAGCATTGGATATTATGCTTTTAGAGGTTGCAGCGGTTTGACCTCGGTAACGATTCCCAATAGCGTCACAAGCATTGTACATGGTGCTTTCTTGGATTGCAGCGGTTTGACCTCTGTGACCATTCCCAATAGCGTCACCAGCATTGGAGATTTTGCTTTTTCGGGCTGCACCGGTTTGACTTCTCCGGTATATAATGCGCATATATTTGCATGTCTGCCAACCTCATATTCAGGAGCATATACCATTCCCGATGGTATTGAATCAATCGCAGGTCGTGCTTTCTATGAGTGCAGCGGTTTGACCTCTGTAACGATTCCCAATAGCGTCACAAGCATTGGAGGTTCTGCTTTTTCGGGCTGCACCGGTTTGACCTCTCCGGTTTATAATGCGAATGTGTTTGCGTTTATGCCGACTTCTTATTCAGGTGCATACACCATTCCCGATGGTATTGAATCAATCGCAGGTAGTGCTTTCTATGAGTGCAGCGGTTTGACCTCTGTGACGATTCCCAATAGCGTCACAAGCATTGGAGGTAGTGCTTTCTATCGGTGCACCGGTTTGACTTCTCCGGTATATAATGTGCATATATTTGCATGTCTGCCAACCTCATATACAGGAGCATATACTATCCCCGATGGCATAGAGTCCATCGGAGATGATGCTTTCGCACGTTGCACCGGTTTGACCTCTATAACCATTCCCAATAGCGTCACAAGCATTGGAGAGTGGGCTTTCTTATATTGCAGCGGTTTGACCTCAGTGACGATTCCCAACAGCGTCACCAGCATTGGAGATTATGCTTTCGATTGTTGCAGCGGTTTGACCTCTGTGAGCATTCCCAATAGCGTTACAAGCATCGGATTTTGTGCTTTTAGAGGTTGCAGCGGTTTGACCTCTGTGACGATTCCCAATAGCGTCACAAGCATTGGAAATTCTGTTTTCTATCGTTGCAGCGGTTTGACCTCTCCGATATATAATGCTCATATATTTGCGTATATGCCGACTTCTTATTCAGGTGCATACACCATTCCCGATGGTATTGAATCAATCGCAGGTGGTGCTTTCGATGGTTGCAGCGGTTTGACCTCTGTAACGATTCCCAATAGCGTCACAAGCATTGGAGAGAGTGCTTTCCGTGAGTGCAGTAGTTTGACCTCTGTGACGATTCCCAATAGCGTCACAAGCATTGGAAATTATGCTTTCTATGATTGCAGCGGTTTAACCTCTTTGACGATTCCGAATAGCGTCACCAGCATTGAAACTAGTGCTTTCGGTGGTTGCACCGGTTTGACATCTGTGACTATTCCCAATAGCGTCACCGGTATTGGAAAGCATGCTTTCTATGGTTGCAGCGGTTTAACCTCTGTGACAATTGAAGCAGAAACACCGCCAACATTGGGTGGTAGTACAGTGTTTAGTAATACAAATAATTGTCCAATCTATGTTCCGTGCGGCACATTAGATGCCTATAAAACGGCATGGTCGGAGTATGCATTTCAAATAAAATATAGTCCATTAGAATATCAAATAACGGGAAATGTTAATATTGAAGGAGCAGGCAGCGTTCAACTACCTCAAAAAAAGTGCGAAGATGTAATATCCGCTACTCCTAACTACGGCTACCATTTTAGTAAATGGTCAGACGGGAATACCGATAACCCGCGAACGATTGAACTAACCCAAGATACCACCTTTACTGCTGAGTTTGCAAAAAATAGTTACGCTATTTCTATTCTCTCCGCTAACCCAGAATGGGGTACAACGGCGGGCGATACTACGGCGTTGTATCTGGATGAGGTGGAGATTTCTGCTATTCCGAATTATGGCTACCATTTTGTTCAATGGGATGACAACAACACTTTAAATCCGCGTTCTTTTACATTAGCCCAAGATACAATCTTTACCGCCACTTTTGCAAAGAACGTATATTCCATTACCAAGAATACCGAGCATGGTACAATCTCCGGAAATAGTTCTGCGGAATATTTGGATTTTGTTACACTTACTGTTACAGCCGACTATGGCTACCATTTCTCGCAATGGTCGGATGGCCTAAAAGACAATCCGCGTATCGCGCAGATAACTCAAGATACTACCTTTACCGCTGAGTTTGCCTATGACCGCGTGGGAACGTGTGGAAAAGATTTAGCGTTGGTTTGGTCATACGACCCGAACAACAAAGTGCTGACTATCGGCAATGCCGGTTCGTTTACGGAGAATATGCAGTTTGGTGTAGAAGCTCCGAACGAAATGGAGGAATTGGTTATCGGTAACTCTGTTACTGCCATCGGCGCAAACGCTTTTGCAGGCATTAGTTCCTTGAAGAAAGTGTCTATCGGCGAATCTGTCAAGACCATCGGAGAGCAAGCGTTCTATAACTGCGTGAACCTCGAAACCATCTTTAACTACCGCCCGACGCCGACTAATACCTATAGCAACGCCTTTGACGGAGTGGATAAGTTTGAGTGTACGCTGTACGTTCTGCCGAGTTCGATTGACATGTACAAAGCTGCTGCTGTTTGGCGTGATTTCTACTACACTTACGCCATCGGAGCCGAAGAAGCAACCGTAACCACCAATGATGTACAGGTAGAACCGCAGGACAATGCCGCAACGCTCACTTGGCCGACAAGCAACAATGCGGCTTCTTATACCATCCAGATTACCAAAGATGGTGTAGTATTCTGTACATTGATCTTCAATGCGAATGGTCAGTTGACAGGTATTGCTTTTGCACCCGGTCGTGAAGGGGCTTACCATGCTCCGGTAGCCATTATGACCGCCAATGGTTTGCAGTTTACCGTAACCGGATTGGATAGTGGTACTCAATACGGCTATAGCGTAACTGCAAAAGATGCCAATGACCAACCTGTTGCCACTTATTCCGGAGAGTTCACCACGACAAGGGAAGGTGTAGTTACGGGAATAGAGAGCATGCAGCCGTCAGAAGTCAGCCTTCAGAAAATCCTCCGTGACGGCCAGATCTACATCCTCCGCGGTTCTCATACCTACACCCTCACTGGTCAGGAAGTGAAATAAGCTTCGTCCATTGCGTCCAAATTGTATTTGGATATCACCTAAAATTCAAGGAGCAGACTTCATAGCCTGCTCCTTTTTTGAATTCTTCGTCCTTTTTCCCGCAATTTTATGCGGGTCGTCTTATATTTTGCATAAATATTTGCATATATCAAAGAAAAGCAGTACCTTTGCCACCGATTTAGGTACTTTAAACGACGGTCGAACGACGGTCAAGCGACGGTGAAGCGACAGTCAAAGCCAACGTGAAGCCAAGGTTGTCCCGACTAACCCCCAAAAATTACGAACAATACTATATTATATATTTATATATAATATACTTTTTAAACACCTCTTTTTGTGGCAAGAATATAATGTGGAAAAATTGACGGAATTGGGAGAAATTGTCAAAAAGAATGGCATATGCTTGCATATGTCATTTATTTTTTGTACCTTTGCGCGCTTTTTGTGATGAATTATGAGAATAGCATTGATTGGATACGGTAAAATGGGGCATATGATTGAGTCCGTTGCCCAGGAACGCGGTCACGAGATTGTGGCCCGTATTGACGCGGGGGATGCGTTCGATCTGAAGGACGCTGAGGTAGCGATTGAGTTTACTACCCCACTCACCGCCAAGGTGAATATTCTGCGCGCGTGGGCGCAGGGCGTGCCTGTAGTATGCGGTTCAACCGGTTGGGATGCCGCCGCACTCATGGAAGAGGACAAGCGAATCCACACCAAACCCATGCTTGTCTGGAAAAGCAATTTCTCCGTAGGCGTCAATATCTTCTTTGATCTCAACAAACAATTAGCCTCCGCGATGAAGACGCAACCCCAGTACACGCCGTCCATCACCGAGACCCACCATATTCATAA
>Ga0247611_10001916_pt1 | contig 35591 bp, 29 predicted proteins | sample 177DNAGHGhighgp2_FD_192422 | JGI IMG/M metagenome (GOLD analysis project Ga0247611, IMG submission 192422) | Sheep rumen microbial communities from Palmerston North, Manawatu-Wanganui, New Zealand - 1770 DNA GHGhigh gp2 | ecosystem: Host-associated > Mammals > Digestive system > Stomach > Rumen... | reverse complement strand
TTCATCATGGAGAACATACCCTTCTTCATCTCACCGCCGTACCATGTGTTGATGATAACCTGCTCACGGGATGTGATGTTGAAAGCAGCGCATGTCTCGGAGTTGAGGCCGAGCTCTGCGAAGTTCTCGATCTTAGCCTTGGAAGCGTTGTAGATAACGAAGTCAGGCTCGAAAGAAGCGAGTTCCTCGTCTGTAGGAACGATGAACATGTTCTTTACGAAGTGAGCCTGCCAAGCAACCTCAACGATGAAACGGATAGCCATTCTGGTATCCTTGTTAGCACCGCAGAAAGCGTCAACAACGAAAAGTCTCTTGCCCGAGAGTTCTTTCTGAGCGATGTCCTTAACAACTGCCCATGTAGACTCTGACATAGGGTGGTTGTCGTTCTTGTACTCGTCTGTTGTCCACCAAACGGTGTCCTTGGAGTTCTCATCCATAACGATGTACTTATCTTTAGGGGAACGGCCTGTGAAGATACCTGTCATAACGTTGATCGTATCGAGCTCTGTGAGCTGACCAACCTCATAACCTGTAAGACCTTTCTTTGTCTCTTCTTCAAAGAGAAGCTCATAAGAAGGGTTGTAGACGATCTCAGTCGTGCCTGTAATGCCGTACTTTGTCAAATCAATGTTTGCCATAATCGGTAACCTCTTTCCTTAAAATTTAACAAAGTAATTATACCGCTTAGGGCTGAAAATATATTTAAATATTTTTGGTTTTTGGGTCAGTTTTGAATGAGTTTTGTCTGTTTGCAGCGTTTTTTGGCCTGCGTGAGGGCATAATGATTTTCACTTAGCAAATTGATATATTATTTATTATTATTTCGAAAAAAGGAGCCCTGAAAAATGGCAGTTGAGACCGGACGGATCGTAAAAGACGGCATGGAGATGGAATATTTCAGGTTCGGCAAGGGTGAAAAGCCTCTGGCGGTTATCCCCGGACTTTCTGTAAAGAGCATTCTGCTCTATAAAGATGCCGTCGCTGACGCGCTCTCGCTTTTCGGAGAGGGATTTGATGTGTATGTGTTTGACAGGCGGGCCGATCTGCCTGATGACTATACCGTTGCGGACATGGCCAATGACCAGATAAAGGCCTTTGAGGCGCTTGGACTTAAGGATATTTCCGTTTACGGCATTTCGCAGGGCGGAATGATCGCCCTGACAGCGGCTATTATGCGTCCCGACTTTATAAGATGCATGGTCCTGGGCTCCACATGTGCCAGGCTCGATGAGACTTCACGGGCTGTAATCCGTGAATGGAATGCCCTGGCAGCAGCAAAAGATGAGGACGGACTTATCGAAGCTTTCGTTAAAGGCGTATATTCGCCGTCTTTTGCTGAGCTTTATGGCGATGCGATCCGCGGTTCCATGAAAGGCATTACTGACACTGAATTTGAAAGACTCGCCGTTCTTACCGGAAAAATGAACGAATATGATGTCAGCGAACGTCTTGGAGAAGTCAAATGCCCTGTGCTCATAATGTGCGGGGATAAGGATATGGTATTGGGGTCAGAGACACCAATGGAACTTTCCGCTATAAAGAACAGCGAAATGTATGTCTTTGAAGGGGAAGGGCATGCAGTTTACGATGAGACGGTCAAGTTCCGCGAAAAGGCAAATGAGTTCTTTTCGGGAATTTAATAATATGAATTGATATTATTTCCGATATAATACACACGAATAAAGATATGGGGTGTTTTTATGGCTGCTAACAAAAAGAGTTCCAAGAAAAAAGGTGCTAAGAAGCTTACCAAGAAGAAAGTCGTTAAGATCGTTCTGATATCGCTTGCCATATTCATCGTGCTCAATCTTTTGGGCGCGGCTATCGGCACATCTACCTCAATTACCCACCCGAAGCGCAACACATACGATCAGGTGGAAGCAGAGATGAAGGAGAACAATGTCTGGGGCGATTTCGGCAGTTATGCGACGGAAGACTATATCGTTCAGGGTTTCGAGGGTTATGAGCTTCATGTCACACGCGTTTTCTGTCCCTGGACGGTCGGCACAGGAAAATACGTTATCTATTCGCACGGACATACGTCAAACAAGATGTCGGCTTCAAAATACTGTGACGCTTACGCGGAACTCGGATTTACCGTCATTACTTATGATCTGAGGGCACATGGCGAAAATGCAAAGGCCATCTGCACGATGGGCGGTCTTGAGGCCAAGGACCTGAACTGCCTTATCGAAGACACATACACCCGTTACGGAGACGTTGAGATACTTGGACTCCAGGGAGAATCCATGGGCACTTCGACATCGTTGAATGCTTTGAGATACAGTGACAAGATCGATTTCATCGTGGCCGACTGCGGTTTTGAGAGCCTTAAGTATATGGTCCACGACATGTATAACGACATGTATCTTTATCCGTTCGGAACATGCGCCGATATCGGTTTTAAGCTGCTTTATGGAATAGATGATGCCGAAGTCAGCGGCATCGATGCTCTTAAGGGTAAGAACGTACCAATTCTTTTCGTTCACGGTGAGGATGATGACTGGATCGATGTCGATAACAGCCTCGACATGTATAACGAAGCTCAGAAGTATTGTTATACGGAGCTCTGGCTGGTTCCGGGCGCCAAGCATGCCCGCTCGAGACAGGTCGCAGGAATCGACGCATACCGTGACCATATCTCTTCGTTCCTTGAATCTGCCGGCGTTTTAACGGAAGAGGCGGAAAGCGAATACCCTGAAGGTTTCCCTGAAGATCTTATTGCAGCGATTGACGAGACTGAAGAGGCAGCCTAGTTTTATTCGATGATTTCTTGCTATTGGCTTGCCGTAATCTTTTGAGAAGTGCGTGAAGTATAGCTTTCTTTGCCAAATTGACAAAGAAATACCGCTTTAATATAATAATCAACGCACACGGGGTTGTGGCGGAATGGCAGACGCAGCAGACTCAAAATCTGCCGACCATAAATCGTGTGGGTTCAAGTCCCACCAGCCCCACCATTTGCATGAAGCACCGCGGTTCTTATAGGATCGCGGTGTTTTTTTGAATTCTTTTGTACCATTGAGTTTCCGCATGTAATTCAACCCAGGGGCGGCATTTTTGCTATAATCATTTCGAAATACTTATTTGCAGGAGTTTTTGATGCAGGTCCTTTTCGAAAAGGTCAACAGCAAAGAGGAAGAACAGGCCGTGATAAAAGCGGTCGAGATCACCGACGAGATCTCCGGCGCCATAGAGCTTTTGGAAGGCGACTCGAAGAGCTTTGCGGTGAACAAGGATGACAAAGTCTACATCATCAAGGCTTCTGCGGTTTACTACATAGAATCCGTCGACAAGAAGACTTTCGTCTATACCAAACAGGGCTGCTACGACTGCAAATACAGGCTTTATGAGCTCGAGACCCTTCTGGGCGGTTATTTCATGCGTTGCTCCAAATCGATGATAATTAATCTAAAGAAGGTGCGCACGGTCAAGTCGCAGATCAGCGGCCGCATCGACGCGACGCTGCTCAACGACGAAGTCGTGGTTATTTCGAGAGGTTATGTAAAGGAAGTTAAAAGGAGGCTCGGGATATGATGAACAAATTGAAATTATGGCTTGAACAGACCATGATGATATCCTTTGCGATCTTTATCGGCATCCTGATCGAAGGCGTTGTCTATGCGGTAATGGGCGACGATCTCGCGAATTTCAATCTCACATGGCTTCAGCTCCTTTCGGTTATTCTTACAGGAGCGTTGTGCTCGGTCCCGACGCTGTTTCTTTTTACTGAGGACGACAGAAAGAAATCTCATTTTATGCTGAAGCTTGTCCTTCACTTCATTGGTCTTTATGCTATCGTCAGCATTTTCGGCTTCATATTCAAGTGGTACGTTCACATAGACGGCTTCATCTTCATAACCGTTATATTCTTCCTGGTCTATGCCTTTGTTTGGGCAGTAACGCTCTGGTTCCATAAGCGCGATGATAACAAGATCAATAAGGCGCTGGATGACATAAGGGACGAGGAGTAGGTAGCCGGAAATTGGTTTAGATAATCTGCAAGAAACCAAAATATCGTTTTCGAGAAAAAGTCTTTAGAAACGATATCAACCGGAAGGTCAAGATATCGTTTTCGAGAAAAAATGATCAAAAACGATATCGGCTGAAAGGTCAAGATATCGTTTTCCGGGAATAATGATCAAAAACGATATCAGCCGGAAGGTCAAGATATCGTTTTCCAGGAATAATGATCAAAAACGATATCAGCCGGAAGGTCAAGATATCGTTTTCCGGGAATAATGATCAAAAACGATATCAGCCGGAAGGTCAAGATATCGTTTTCCGGAAATAATGATCAAAAACGATATCAGCCGGAAGGTCAAGATATCGTTTTCGAGAAAAAGTTATCAAAAACGATATCAGCCGATTTATCCAGACGTCTCGAAAAGCAACTAAGTGGAATAATTTGCGTTCCGTTGTATCTAAAAGTCAAAAAATAAATAAGTGGTACAGCGCGCCCGTTGTATCCTCACGCCCCTAAAAACAAACTTTTCCGCAACTTGGTAAGCCATTTCCGCAACTTGGTAGCAAAGCCCTTTTTCGCTGAAATCAAAAGCGTTATTGTTGCCTCATCAGGAGGAAATGACAATGAAAATAATCGAAGTAAAAGAACTGACCAAGAAGTACAAAGAGCATACCGCGGTTGACGGTATCTCATTCGAAGTCGAAGAGGGCGAGATGTTCGCCTTCCTGGGAGAGAACGGTGCCGGCAAATCAACAACGATAAACATGCTGACGACCATCCTTCAGAAGACTGCAGGCACAGCTTTTATTTGCGGCCATGAACTGGGAAGGGAAGACGATGAGATCAGAAAGGCCAACGGCATCGTTTTTCAGAATTCTGTACTTGATAAGAAGCTGACCGTAAAAGAAAACCTTCTTACCAGAGGCTCATACTACGGACTTTCACGAAAAGAAGTTATGAAAAGACTTGAACCCTTTTCTGAGAGCTTTGAGATGAAGGATATCTGGGACAGGAAATACGAGAAGCTATCGGGCGGACAGAGAAGAAGAGTGGACATCATGAGGGCGCTCATCAACAACCCGAAGATACTGTTCCTCGACGAACCGACGACGGGCCTCGATCCGAAGTCAAGAAAGCTCGTATGGGATTACATCAATTACCTAAGAAGAGAGTACGGCATGACGATATTCCTTACGACACACTATATGGAAGAGACCAGGGATGCCGACCACGTCGTAATACTCGACAAAGGAAGGATCGTGACAAACGGAACACCAGCCGAACTCAAGACGAGATATGCTCATTCAAGGCTCGTTTGGTATACGGCAAAGAGCGAAAACGCTGAAGCGCTCATCACGAGGATCAGCAGGAATTTCGTATACGATGCGGACCATTACAGCATTGAGACAGACGACAACCTGACCGAATTCATTTTCGAGAACAGGGAAGAGATAAGAGACTACGAATTGATCAAAGGTACGATGGATGACGTATTCCTCAACCTTACAGGAAAGGAGCTCGCATAATGAAGGATTTTATTGGATTTACAAGACGCAACATGCTCATATATTTCAAGGATTTTTTGGCGGTATTATTCTCGCTCCTTACATCTATAATCTTTTTCCTGCTCTACATCCTGTTCCTCAAAGGCACGTTTGTTGACGCACTTACAGGCTCGATGAAAGGTCTCGAAAACATAGTCTCTGCAAATGATATCGACATGTTCGCAAACGGAATACTGCTGTCGGGCATTCTGGGTTCGGCGATAATCACGGTTCCTTACACATGTCTTCAGACAATAGTTAAGGATAAGGAAGCCGGTGTGGACAGCGACATATGCGCTACGCCTATGAAGCGCTGGAAGATCGTGCTCTCGTATTTCACCGCATCTTCAATATGCGCTTTTATCATGACATCCTTAATCCTTACCGCAGGACTTGCCGTTCTCAGTTTTATGGGCGATCCGCATATTAGTGCAGGCTCTGTCTTTGCGGCATACGGAACAGTCCTTCTCGGATGTGTATCATCAACGGCGCTTTTCATGGTCTTGATGCTGATGTTCAAGTCTTCTTCGACTAGTACCGCTTTCTTCGGCATATTAAGTGCCGCAGCAGGATTCATAATAGGCGCTTATATCCCGTTGTCGCAGTTCTCGGACAGCGTTCAGTCCTTTTGCAATCTTTTCCCGGCTTGCCATATCACATCAATGTTCCGTAATGTCCTCTTAAGCGGACTTGCCGAGAACATTGATTCTACGATCGGCGGGCTCGATAACGGTGCGTTTATCTCGGCTATGAAGGAGACTTTCAGTTTCAACGCAAAGTCGTTCGGTTATTCTTTCGGTAACTCCGCTTCAGTAGTGTATATCTGCATTATTGCGCTGATCTGCGTAGCTGCGATGACTGTCGTCTATAACAAGACATATAAAAGAAGATGATCTGTCGGCGGATGCATATCATATAAGGATTAAAGTTAATAATTGTATAATCCCGCTAAAAAGCGGGAGATATACAAGATGGATAACCCATGGAATGACATCAGCCTCTCAGATTATGAGAATCACATGAGCCTGGACTCCGTTCAGCAGCTTCAGGTGCTTAATGAGATCATGAAGATACAGTTTGAGGCCTTCCCGTTCAAATCAGCCATGATATTGGGTGTTGCAGGCGGGAACGGCCTTGAGCATGTCAGTAAGGATGTTTTCGATGTCGTATACGGCGTTGATATCAACGAAGATTACCTGAAGCAGACCGAAGCAAGGTATCCGGAACTCTGTCGCATTCTCAAATGTCTGAAGATAGATCTAATAAATGAGGCGGAAAAACTGCCAAAGGCCGAGCTTGTCATTGCAAACCTGTTGGTCGAATATATCGGCCTTGATGTTTTCTGCGAAGTCATTAAGAGGGTTGAACCAAAAGTTGCATCGTGCGTTATCCAGAAAAATACCGATGAAAAGGACTGGGTATCGGAATCACCGTATCTCCATGCGTTTGACAGGCTCGATGAGGTCCATCACCAGATGGATGAGAAGACTTTCAGCGAATACATGGGCAAGATCGGCTATAAGAAAGCCTCTATGCAGAGATTCGACCTTCCAAACGGAAAAGCATTGATAAAGATGGATTTTACCAATGCCGATAACGTTATCTGAGTTCATCCTGACACCTTTTTCGACTGCCTTTATTGCGTATAATTAGACAATTTGCATATCGTTTGTCTGAAAACATTAAAGATTGCAAGTTTCAATAATCTTTTTGAAGTTACCCTGAGCCAATTTGTGTGAAATTGGAAAATTTAAAACCGGCTTTGCGATAAGAACTCAGCGATATAATACGGTGATTCAAAGATCATGGAGGATTTTATGAAAAAGATTTATCTTACTAAAGTTCTCTGTGCCGGCATGACCGCAGCAATGATGCTCGCATCAGTTACGGCCTGCAACAAGACAGAAGAGACAACAACTGAAGCAGAGGAGACAGAGGCAAGCGAGACTACTGCAGCAGCTTCTGAGACCGATGCCACAGAGGCAACAGAAGCCACAGAAGAGAGTTCGGAAGAGACAGCTGACGAGGGGTCAAAGTTTTCTCTGCCCGAAAAGTTCGTATTTGACGACAAGTTCGAACTTGAAGTAATCGGTTACGAGTATTTTGATACAGGCGACAAGTACGATTACGACATTCTTAATGTTTACTATGACTTCACGTCATTAAGTGACATACACAGCTTACTACAAGCTCCGTTCCGACAGCCCGATCGAGATCGTATTCAGGGATTTCATGACTCAGGATGTTTTCGTTGACGTCGTTTATGACGTAGAGATACCTCAGTAATCTATCTTAATAATTTTTTGGCCAACGGGGCTGTTCCGGTTACGGGACAGCCCCATCACTTTTTCGGCAAGTTTCTTTGAAACATAACGTTAACTTTAGTTAACAGATATATAACGAAGCGTTTGATAAATCGTTTTATCCGTTCCTTATAATGAATCCATAAGATGTTTTTGACAGATTTATGGAGGATCTTGATTTGGATAAGCAGATAAATGAACTGATCTCTGTGGCCCGCGGAGAGAAAAAAGCGGACCTTGTCATAAAGAACGGAAAGATATTAAACGTATTTACCAAAGAACTCATGAGTGGCGATATCGCCATATTTGACGGATATATTGCAGGTATCGGTTCTTATGACGGTGAGGAAGTGATCGATGCTGAAGGGAAGATAATCTGTCCCGGGCTTATAGACGCTCACATTCATATTGAGAGCACTATGCTGTCGCCCGAAGAGTTTGCAAAAGCGGTAATCCCGCACGGCACGACGGCGGTCATAACCGATCCGCATGAGATAGCCAATGTGGCCGGTGAAAACGGACTTTCCTACATGATAAGCTGCAGCAAGAACCTTCCTCTGGACGTGTTCTACATGCTGCCTTCATGCGTTCCCGCAACTCCTTTTGACGAAGCCGGAGCAACTTTAGGTGCTGTTGAACTCGACAAGTTCTATAAATGCGAGCGTATCCTGGGTCTTGCCGAACTGATGGATTCATACGGGACCATCAGGAACGATCCCGCGATAATCTCCAAGATCGAGAGCGCTCTGACTCATAAAAGGATCGTTGACGGACACGCTCCCGGACTTACGGGCCGTGACCTGAATGCTTATGTCGCGGCAGGCGTCGCTTCTGACCATGAGTGCTCCACATTTGAAGAAGCGCTCGAAAAGCTGACTCTGGGCCAGTGGATAATGATAAGGGAAGGCACGGCGGCAAGGAATCTTCAGGCTCTGCTGCCTTTATTCGACGATAAATATACTGACAGATGCATGCTCGTAACCGATGACATACATCCCGAGACACTCTGTGATTCAGGTCATATCGACTTCATAATAAAGGAAGCCGTCAAGGCGGGGAAGAGCCCTTACAACGCCGTAAAGATGGCAAGTTATAATGCCGCATCTTATTTCGGCATGAGAGACAGGGGAGCCATCGCACCGGGATATATCGCCGATCTTATCATCGTGTCTGATCTTGCAAAGTTTGAGGTCGAAAAGGTCTTTAAGAGCGGCATCCTTGTAGCCGAGAACGGAGCTCTTACGGTTGAGATACCTCATGTTTCCTGCGATGATGAGAAATACGGCAGAGTATTACACAGTTTTAATCTGAAAGAACTCACGCCCGAAGACTTTTCGCTTAAGGAAAAGGGCGCCAACAAGCGTGTTATAAGGCTCCTCCCGGGCGAACTTCTGACAGAAGAACTCATCGTACCGTCCAATCTCGATAATAAGGAAGCCGAGTTCAAGCATTTCGTAAAAGCACCAGGTGTCGAGACCGATAAGGACATAATCAAGGTCGCTCTCATCGAGAGGCATAAGGATACGGGACACATAGGCATCGGATTCCTTAACGGATACGGCCTGCAGTACGGCGCCATCGCTTCGAGCGTCGCACACGATTCGCATAATCTTATCGTTGCGGGTACAAATGATGCAGACATGGCTCTTGCCGCCAACGTCGTCCGTGACATAGAAGGCGGTATCGCAATCGCGGCGGACGGAAAAGTCCTGTCAGTACTGCCGCTTCCCATAGGCGGTCTTATGACAAACACGAAGATCGATGACGTTAACGCAATGCTTACTAACATGAAGGTACAGGCCAGGAAACTTGGCGTACACGAAGGCATCGACCCGTTCATGACGCTCTCTTTTGCGGCGCTTCCGGTAATACCGAGACTCAGGATTCTGACAAAAGGCGTCTTTGACGTTGATACTCAGAGCATCGTACCGGTACTGTTCGACTGAACTGTCAGCTATAACTTCCAGTACAGGTGTTAATGATTTCAGTTTGCGGGCAGACTGATGTTAAAATACAGATAATTTTTATTTAGGAGTCTTCAGATGCCCTGGATTATAACGGTTTCAGCCATTGTCTTATTCCTGCTCGTATCAGTTGTCATATTCTCATGGCGCAATGCGAAGCTGTCTTTAAAGCCCAAGACCATGACGCTCGAAAAAGAGATGGCGTGGAACAAGGAGAGGGGCCTGTGGCTCGATTTTGATTCATATGACAAGACCGAATACGAGATCAGGGGCAAGGACGGCTACATACTTCACGCGATGTTCGTCGAAAATGACGTGACCAGAGGAACAGGTAAGTACGTGATAATCTGCCACGGCCATACTTCATGCCGCTACGGTGCAGTCAAATACGTGAATTCATACATAAAGCTCGGTTTCTCATGCATAATCTACGATGCCAGGACTCACGGACTTAACGAGAAGACCATATACACATTGGGAAACTATGAATCCGAAGACCTCAAATATGTCATCGAAGATACGCGCAGCAGGTACAAAGACCTTAAGATACTTGGACTTCACGGCGAATCTATGGGAAGCTCGACTGTCTGTTCGGTAGTAAGATTCGATCCTAAGATCGATTTCATCGTTGCGGACTGCGGCTTTACGAGATGCTACGATGTCGTTTATGACGGCTACAGACGCCTTCATATGGCTTTCATCGTGCCCTGCATAAATCTCGCGTCAAAACTCATATACCATGTTGACATGAAGGAAACCTGTGCTGTCGAGCACCTTAAAAAGAATAAGAACATTCCGGTCCTGTTTATACACGGAACCGCCGATTCGTTGATCCTGCCGTATCACAGCGAAAAACTTAAGGAAGCCGCTTCGATGAACGGGGCATACACTGAGCTGATATATGTTGAGGGCGCAGGTCATGCGATGAGCAGATATACGGCGGGATTCGAGAAATACACGGGTTATATCAGGGATTTTCTGAGTAAGACCGGGTTCATCGCGTAACTCATTTTTTGCCTCAATTAGTTCGACATTTGCTGTTGCTTTTCGGGGACTAAAAATATAGAATTCTTACAGCAAAACTTTAAACGGTCCGGCGAGGCCGTAAGTAGCTGTTAATATTGATTTATTTACGGATTCCTTCTCTAGCCGGACGGTGGCGCACAGCCATATTCTATGAGGAAGGAGTTTTTTTATGGTATTGATTCCCGGTCACGAATTGATGGATGAAGCGGCAATGTCCCGTGCTCTCATCAGGATCTCCCACGAGATCGTCGAGCACAACGACGGACTTGATAATGTCGCTATCATAGGGATCCAGAAGAGGGGAGTGCCCCTCGCGATGAGACTTCGCAAGCTTTTGGAAGAGATTGAGGGCGTTAAGGTTCCAATGGGTATCCTCGACATCACCTTCTACAGAGATGACCTCTCGATGCTCTCGGCTCACCCGGTCGTTAACGGCACAGACATCCCTTTCGATGTAAATGACAAAAAGATAATCCTTGTAGATGATGTTCTCTTTACCGGCAGGACCACAAGAGCCGCAATAGAGAACATTTTCGATATGGGAAGGCCCGCTAACATACAGCTCGCCATCCTTATAGACAGAGGACACAGACAGCTCCCGTTCAGAGCTGACTATGTCGGCAAGAACGTTCCGACCGCGATAACCGAGCACATCGACGTTGAAGTCAAGGAAGTTGACGGTCAGGACAGAGTAATACTGCTTAAAGAGGAGGAATGATAATGGGACTTAAGAGCAAAGATCTCCTCGGCATGAAGCAGCTTACCGCAGAAGAGATCATGGAGATCCTGGACACGGCAAAGACGATGAAGCTCGTCATCGCGTCCGCAAACAAGAAAACATCACACCTTCAGGGAAAGTCGGTCGTTACGCTCTTCTATGAGAACTCAACGAGAACGAGGCTTTCTTTCGAGCTCGCATCGAAATACATGGGCTCGGCATCCGCGAACATCTCGACTTCGGGAAGCTCGGTAAACAAGGGCGAATCGCTCCTTGATACCGCACGCACGATAGACATGATGGGTACGGACATAATAATCATGAGACATAACCAGTCAGGAGCTCCTCATTTCATAGCTCCTTACCTCAAGGCTTCTGTAGTAAATGCAGGCGACGGTATGAACGAGCATCCGACACAGGCACTCCTGGACATGCTCACGATGTATGAGAGATTCGACACGTTCGAAGGCAAGAACATCGCGATCTGCGGTGACATCTATCACTCGAGAGTAGTAAGATCCAACGCCATCGGCTTATCAAAGCTCGGCGCGAAGGTCAGCGTGTACGGTCCTAAGACCATGATGCCGATAGGTATCGAGAACATGGGCGTCAGGATCGCCGACAGCGTTGCAGACTGCATCAAGGATGCGGATGCCGTAATGGGACTCCGTGTCCAGCTTGAGAGACAGCAGAAATCGCTCTTCCCCTCGATCGCGGAATATGCGAGATTCTACGCTATCACACCCGAGATGCTCGCACTTGCAAAGCCCGATGCATTCCTGATGCACCCGGGTCCGTGCAACCACGGAGTCGAGCTTCCGACGGCAGTCTACGACTGCGACCAGTCGGTGATAAATGAACAGGTAACTAACGGCGTCGCAGTCAGAATGGCAGTTCTGTACCTGCTCATGGCAAGGAGGAACCAACTGTGAGAATCATCTTAACCAACTGCAAAGTTTTCGGAGACGATAAGGCTTCGAAGGTATTTATAGAAGACGGCAAGTTTGCCAATGAATTCGCTGAAGATAAGGCAGACAGAGTGATCGACCTTAAGGGAGCGACTGTAACTCCCGGTCTGGTCGACATGCACTGCCACTTAAGAGAACCCGGCGGAGAATACAAAGAAACGATCGCAACGGGCACGGCGAGCGCTGCAAAGGGCGGATACACCTCGATCTGCTGCATGCCGAACACCAATCCTACAGCTGATAACGCGGCTGTAATCAGCGGCATCATCAAGAAGGCAAAGGAAGCGGACAACTGCAGAGTCTATCCGATCGGCGCCGCAACCAAGGGCATAAACGGTGAGCTCATCTCCGAGATGGGACTCATGAAGGAAGCAGGCATCGTCGCGGTATCTGACGACGGCCACCCCATAAAGAACGCCGGCATAATGAGAAAGGTTATGGAGTATTCCTCAGACTTCGATCTTCCGGTACTCAATCACTGCGAGGATGAGAGCCTTTCGGAAGGCGCGATGAACGAAGGCGTCGTATCTACCTCGATCGGCATCAGGGGCATTCCTACTGCAGCTGAGGACATAATGATCGCCAGAGACATAATCCTCTCGGAATATCTGGGCATTCCCGTACACATCTGCCACGTCAGCACAAAGGGCGGCGTCCGCATGATAAGGGAAGCCAAGGCCAGGGGAGTAAAGGTAACATGCGAGACATGCCCTCATTACTTCACTCTGACTGACGACAAGTGCGCGGATTACGACACGAATTATAAGATGCATCCGCCGCTCAGGACAGAGGAACACAGGCTTGCGATCATCGAAGGCCTCAAGGACGGAACTATCGATGCGATCGCCACCGATAATGCACCTCATCATGCTGACGAGAAAGTGTGCGAGTTTTCTGTCGCTTTGAATGGTATATTAGGGTTTGAGACTGCCTTCGCTTTGGGGTACACTTATCTTGTAAAAACAGGAGAGATAACTCTGGAGCGCCTCATCGAACTGATGTGCTACGGTCCTTCCAATATCTTAAAGCTCGGAAGGGGCGGCATGAATGTCGGAGATGATGCGGATCTCGCGGTGTTCGATCTTGAGAACGAGTTCGTTTTCGACAAGGAAAAGATGCTCTCCAAATCAAGAAACACGCCGTATGACGGTTGGAAATTATATGGTGAAACCATACTCACAATAATGGGAGGAAAAGTCACGTATGAGAAACTTTGCTGATTGCCTGGTAAGAAAGATCGATGAGATGCAGAACCCTTCGGTTATCGGTCTCGATCCCAAGCTCGATTACATTCCCCAACATCTTAAGGAATATGCCGAGCAGCTCTTCCCGGAGGAACCCACAAAAGCCACGGCCAAGGCTATCTGGCTCTTCAACAAAGAGATAATCGACCAGACATGTGACATCGTTCCTGCTGTAAAGCTCCAATACGCTTATTATGAGATGTACGGTGTTGATTCGATCAAGACGATGCTCCTCACCGTAAGATATGCCCAGAGAAAGGGCATGCTCGTAATAGGTGACTGCAAGAGAAACGACATCGGTTCCACCGCTACCGCTTACGCTGAGGCGGTCATCGGTAAGACAGACCTTCTCTTAGGCGATTCGATGGCAATGAGCGGATTTGATGCCTGCACGGTAAACTGCTATCTCGGCATCGACGGCGTTAAGCCTTTCATCGACGTTGCAAAGCGCGACGGAAAGGGCGTCTTCTGCCTCGTAAGAACATCCAATCCTTCAGCAGGAGATTTCCAGGATCTTGAACTCTCTGACGGTCGCAAGTTATATGAGGCAGTCGCTTCAAAGGTTTCCGAATGGGGCGAAGAAATGATCGGTGAGGAAGGCTTCTCATCCGTAGGCGCAGTAGTCGGTGCCACATGGCCCGAGCAGGCTGTACAGCTCCGTAAGGAGATGCCCAACGCATTCATCCTCGTTCCCGGTTACGGTGCGCAGGGTGCGGGCGCTGACGCAGCTGTCGCAGGATTCACTCCCAACGGTAAGGGCGGTATCGTAAACGCTTCCAGGAGCATCATGACTGCATGGCAGGCAAGACCCGATTTCTTCAAGCCTGAGGATTTCGGCAAGGCCGCAAGATATGAAGCAGAGAACATGAAGGATAAACTTAACGAGGCGATCCTGCATCGTAAGTATGTAATACAGTAATGTCGCAGAAACAAGAATATAAGATCAGATTAGTCACAAAAGAGTTTTTAAACAGCGATACTTGTTATCTCGGGTTCGAATGTCCCGGGATAGCAAGTTCTGCTATTCCCGGACAGTTTGTAAACATCTCAGCTGGAACGGTTTTCCTTAAAAGACCGTTTGGCATTGCCAGTGTCGATAAAGCTAACGGGATCTTTTATATCGGCGTAAAGATCGTCGGAAAAGGCACCTCCGAGATCGCAAAGTTCGAACCCGGCCTTACAGCCGACTGCCTCGGACCTTTAGGCAACGGTTTTGATTTCGAAGGATATGACAACATCATACTTACCGGCGGCGGCACGGGTGTTTTCCCGATAAACTTCGCTTACGAGACTCTCACGTCTCTCGGCAAGAACGTTACAGTATGCGAAGGTTTCCGCAACGCTTCACAGGTGATCCTCAATAAGCCCGGATATGTGCTTACCACAGACAGCGGTGACACAGGGATCAAGGGTACGGTCATAGCAGGCCTTGATACGCTTGAGATCAAGGATCCTTCGAATACTCTCGTTTGCTGCGTCGGCCCCATCCCCATGATGAAGGCTGTCGGAGCATGGGCAGACGGGAAGAACATGAAGTGCCTTGTTTCTATGGAGCAGCGCATGGCCTGCGGCGCGGGCATCTGCCTCTGCTGCACGGTCAAAGTCAAAGACGACGGTCCGGACGGATATAAGAATGTCAGATGCTGCAAGGAAGGTCCCGTTTTCGACAGCAGGGAGGTGGTCTGGTAATGAACGCATTATCTGTTAATGTCGGAAGCGTAAACCTGAAAAGCCCACTGATACTTGCTTCAGGAACCTGCAACTTCGGACGTGAACTTTCCGAATACTATGACCTTAAGATCCTCGGCGGCATCTCGTCCAAGGGACTTACCATAAAGCCCAGAGCCGGCAATCCAGGCGTAAGAGTCGCCGAGTGCGATTCGGGCATGCTCAATTCAGTCGGACTTCAGAATCCCGGAGTTGATTATTTCATTGAAAACGACCTGGACTTCATGAGAGATTCCGGTGCTGCCGTTATCGTCAACGTTGCAGGTCACAGCTATGAAGACTATATCGAAATGGTCAAAAAGCTCGATCCCCACAAGGATAAGATCGATGCACTGGAGATAAACCTGTCATGCCCGAACGTCAAGGAAGGCTGCATGACCATAGGAAGCGATCCTTCTGCCATCAGATACATCACTTCTGAACTCAGGAAGCTTACGGATCTGCCTATCTGGATCAAGCTGACACCCAATGTCACTGATATCAAGGCGACGGCTCTCGCAGCACAGGCTGGCGGCGCTGATGCCGTTGTTCTCATCAACACCCTCATGGGTATGAGGATCGATATCAGGACCAGAAGACCGGTACTTACGAATAACACGGGCGGATATTCAGGTCCCGCGGTAAAACCCGTTGCCATCCGCATGGTAGCTGAGTGCAGCCAGGTGCTCGATATCCCGATCGTAGGCTGCGGCGGTATCGCCGACTACAAGGACGTCATCGAGTTCATGATCGCCGGAGCTTCCGCGGTAGAAGTCGGTACGGCATGCCTCGTGCATCCCGCGCTTCCCGTTGATCTCACGTCCGATCTTGAGAAGTACTGCGAAGACAACAACATTGCATTAAAAGACCTTACCGGCACTTTACAGCGCTGGTGATAACGATAAAGAACGATAAGGAGATAGACAGCATGGAAAACACCATAATCGAAGCACTGTTTGCCACAAACGCCATCAGGGTCGCACCTGAAGATCAGCCTTTCTGGTATACGTCAGGACGTTTGGGACCTTTCTTCATCAATACTCATTTCCTGTTGGAGAATGAAGCAGCCGCAGGCGAAGTCCTCAAGAGGATCGAACAGGCGATCGCTTCCGACAGACTTACTGCTCCCGAGGAGATCTTCGACATGATGCTTGCTTACTACAATAAGGGCGGCACGTTCAAGATGGTTTCGGACAAACTCGCTGAAGCAGCATCAAAGCTCGATTTCGACTATATCTCCGGCGGTGAGAGAAGAGACTATTTCTTCTCCATGATGCCTGCATATCTTTTGGGTAAGCCCCATCTCACGATCTTCAAGGACATGAATTTTGTATATTCTGAAAAGATCGAAGAAGGCGCCGTCGATTCTCTTGATATCGACCTCAAGGGAAAGAAGGCGCTCCACATCGCGGATCTCATTACCGAAGCATCGTCTTATGAGAGAGCATGGATACCCGTTATCAGAGGCATCGGTTCCGAGATCACTGATACTGTCGCTGTCGTCGACAGATGCCAGAGCGGCAGGGAAGTGCTGAAGAACTTAGGTGTTGAGCTGCATGCGCTTACCGGCATAGACAAGGCGCTTTTTGATGAGGCGACCACAAATGGTATCATTAACGAGGCACAGAAGGAGATGATCCTCCATTTCCTCGAATCTCCCGCTGATTACATGACTGCATTCATAAAGGCACATCCCGACTTTGTCGCAAATGAGATCGCAAAGGGCGGCAAGAGCAAGGAACGTGCCGAATTAGCTATAGAGAAAGGATTCTGCTGATCTATGAAAGACCCTTATTCAGGTTTATATGAAGTCACCGAGATCCATGACCTCAGAGACGTAATCAAAAAGAGACTTCATGAGTTTCCGGAAAACCCCGTATTCCTCGTAAAAGAGCATAAGGGCGGAGAATATATCCCGATCTCCACAGAAAAATACGATCACGACATCGACTCACTCGGAACTTATTTCATGAGCACCGTTAAGAAGGGCGCGAGGATCGCGATCTTTTCCGAGACCAGATACGAATGGTACACATCCTATCTCGCAACAACGAACGGCACAGGATGCGTCGTTCCGCTCGATAAAGAGCTTCCGGTAGATGATGTCCTCAATATGCTCAACAGGGCAGAGGTAGACATCCTTCTATTCTCCAAGTCAAAGCTTTCCATCGTCAATCAGGTATACGGCAAGGTTGAGACCTGCAAATTCTGGATCTGCATGGATAAGATCGATGATGACAGATTCCTTTATTATCAGGACTGCCTCAAGATCGGCGAAAAGAAGCTCGAACAGGGTGACAAGACCTTTACGGAGGCAACGATCGATCCCGAAGAGATGACGATCCTGCTCTTTACGTCAGGCACTACAGCGAAATCAAAGGCAGTAATGCTCTGCCAGAAGAATATCTGCAAGAACCTCATGTCAATGTTCTCGATGCTCTACATCGACAGATCCGACGTATGGCTCTCAGTACTCCCGCTGCATCACACATATGAATGCACATGCGGATTCTTAGGCCAGGTCTACAGAGGCACGACGGTCGCCATCTGCGAAGGTCTCAAGTACATTGCGCAGAACATCCAGGAAGTTAAGCCGACATGTATCCTCATGGTTCCCGTCATGCTCGAACTCTTCTACAAGAAGATCATGAAGGGCGTTAAGGCCGATCCCGCGAAGGCAAAGAAGCTCGAAAAGGGTATCAAGCTCGCAAATACTCTGCACCTTCCGAACAGCATGAGAAGAAAGCTCTTCAAGCAGATCCATGATGTTTTCGGCGGAAGGATGAGACTCATCATCCTGGGCGGCGCGCCAGTTAATCCCGAGATCCTCACATTCTTCCAGAGCATCGGTTTTAAGTGTGTACAGGGCTACGGTCTTACGGAGTGCGCTCCGATCCTCGCTCTGAACCGCGACAAGTTCTTCAAGAACCATGCAGCAGGACTTCCGCTACCGGGATGCGACGTTAAGATCCTTAATCCCGACGCTGACGGCATCGGCGAATTCATTTCGAAAGGTGACAACAACTTCCTCGGATACTATAACGATCCCGAAAATACAGCTCTCGCACTGGATCAGGACGGTTACTATCATACAGGTGACTTGGGTTATATCGACGAGGACGGTTTCTGCATCATCACGGGCAGAAAGAAAAACGTCATCATCGCCAAGAACGGCAAGAACGTATTCCCTGAAGAGATCGAGTATCTGCTCTCCTTAAGCCCTTACGTTGCAGAGTCTGTCGTATCAGGCGTCAACGATGATGTCAAGGACGATATCGTCATCACGGCCACCATCTTCCCGGATCTCGACGAGATCAAGGCAAAGTTGGGAACCGATAAAGATCCTTCCGAAGATGAGATCATGGATATACTTAAGACTGTAGTTGCCGAGACGAACGAAAAGCTCGAAAGCTACAAGAAGATAAAGAAGACAGTCTTGAGGATGACTGAGTTCGAGAAGAACACATCCAAGAAGATAAAACGTTATTGATTGTGAGTTATATATCTTTGTTCGCTGGGTCCTCCGCGCTTCGCTTGTGCGGAATCGCTCACAAAGAAATATAACTCTTACGAAAAGAGGAGAATTCAAATATATCCTCTTAAAAATTATAGCTCTTACGAAAAGAGGAGAATTCAAATAAATCCTCTTTTCTTGTTTTAGAAAGAGGTGCTTATGTTTAACGACAGTGATTGCCTGAGGATATTGGAAGAAGCAATGTCCACAACGGCAGACTTTGCCGAAGTATTCCAGGAAGTTACCGAATCAAAGTCGGTAAGCCTTTTGAATGGCCAGGTTATCAGAGCCGCAACGGGTTTTGATTCCGGTACGGGAATAAGACTTCTGGCAGGAACCAATTCGGTTTATGTTTACTCGAGCGATAACGATATCGAAGTATTGTTAAAGCTCGCAAGAGAGGCAGCCGCAGCCATCAAGGGACAGGACAAGGGAAGGATTGAGGCTTTAAAGGCACTATGTTCCACCACCAAGTCGACCATCGAGATCGATCCCATGTCTGTTTCGAAAATGGAGATGGTTGATTTCCTGCGCAAGTCTTCCGATTACGCGCTCTCATACAGTCCGCTCATTACACAGGCAGCATCAGCGATCGCCTGCAATAAGCGCACGGCAAAGGTCATCAACACCAGAGGAGTGAATTCCGAGGATACGACCAGCAGGATCAGGCTCTCTGTTGAAGCCATCGCGACCAAAGACAATGAGAAACAGAGCGGCAGGGTGGCTCCCGGTACAATGAGAGGCTATGAGTTCATCAACGAATATCCGCTCATCGATAAGACCAGGGAATGCTGCGACACCGCTATCCGCATGGTAAACGCCGGTTATGCGCCTTCTGCAAAGATGTCAGTTATTTTAGGCAACGGCTTCGGCGGTGTTATCTTCCACGAAGCATGCGGCCATGCTCTTGAAGCAACTTCCGTAGGCATTAAGAATTCCTACTTCACAGATAAGCTCGGCCAGCAGATAGCATCACCCATCGTAAGCGCAAGAGACAATGCGTTGATCGACGGCGAATGGGGTTCATATGCGACAGATGACGAGGGCAACAGTTCCTCCGATCTGCTTCTCATCGAGAACGGCATCTTAAAGAACTACCTTGTTGACGAACTCGGCGCAAGACGTATGAACTGCGCTCCCACGGGTTGCTCCAGACGTCAGAACTATTCTTACGCTCCGACATCCAGAATGAGCAACACTTATATCTGCAACGGCGAGTCCGATCCCAAGGACATCATCGCTAACACTGAGTACGGCCTCTACTGCACGCAGATGGGCGGCGGTTCCGTTGATACTTCGACGGGTGATTTCAATTTCGCCGTCAACGAAGCTTTCATGGTAAGAGACGGCAAGATCGCCGAGCCCGTAAGAGGAGCCACGCTCATCGGTAAGGGCCAGGAGATCTTAAAGAATATCGACATGGTCGGAAACGACTTAAAGCTCTCTGCAGGAATGTGCGGATCCATGTCAGGTTCCGTTCCTGTTACAGTCGGCCAGCCTACGATCAGGGTATCTTCGATACTCGTCGGCGGAAGAGATTCTTAAGGGAGGGCAATGATATGGACATTAAAACTGCTGAGTTATTTATGGAAAAACTCGTCAAGGTCGGTCAGGAATATGGCTTTGAGGAATGCGAAGCATCCTATGCCACCGAAGGCTCAATGAGCATCGACATCTTGAACGGTGAAGTATCGAGCTATGAGAACAGCGCTACGAGCGCATTGTCTTTCAGAGGCCTTAAGAACGGTCAGATGGGATACTGCTCGACAAACATCTTAGACGATTCTTCCATCGATTTCCTTTTGAAATCCGCGATGGAAAACTGCGAAGTCTTAAACGATGAGGATCCCCAGTTCATATACTGCGACGAGAATAATAAGGATCTTTATTTCTCACAGGTTACCGAAGCATACGCGAAAAACACATATAAGAGCTTTTCCGAGCTCGGTCTTAAGCTCGAAAAGGCTATCCTTGCACTTGATGAGAGGATCGACGCCGTCGATTACCTTACTATCAGCTGCAGCACGGGACCTTACCTCATAATCAATTCAAAGGGTCTTCATTCATACAGGGATTCCGACGGCATCTCCATTATGGCTTCTGCCAGGGCAACGGATGCTGACGGAAGCGTCAAGAGCGGCGGCCATTACTGGATCGGCAGGGACATCGATGATTTCGATATCGAGAAGTTCCTTAAGAAATTCAAGGAAAACCTGATCGGCAAAATGGGCGCCAAGTCCTGCAAATCAGGCAATTACAAGGTTGTATTAAAGAGCGAAGCTTTCCAGCAGTTCTTTATGGTCTTCTTCGGCAACTTCCTCGCGACCACAATGCAGAGAGGCCTTTCGCTTCTTGCTGATAAAGAAGGGGAGACCATTGCTTCTTCCGTATTTACGGTAAAGGAAGAGCCTATGTATGACGCGGCGTTGACCAAGATTCCTTTCGATGACGAGGGCGTCCTTACAACTTCCAAAGCGATTATCGACAAGGGTGTTTTCGCAACGGCTCTCTACGACCTCAAGTCAGCATATAAAGCCGGGAAGACATCAACGGGTAACGGTTTCCGCGGCGGCAGCGCAGTTTCCGAGATGCCGACAAATCTCGTTGTAGAAGCAGGGGAGAAGAGTTTTGAAGAGCTTCTCGAAGAGGCAGGCGAAGGCATCATCCTTACCGATCTGTCAGGACTTCACGCAGGCGTTAACGCCATCAGCGGCGATTTCTCGCTCCTTTGCGAAGGCTATCTTATCGAAAACGGAAAGCAGGGAAGACCTGTAGAGCAGATAACAGTTGCGGGTAACTTTTATCAGGTGATCAAATCTATTATTTCCATAGGAAATGATATAATTAACCTGCCGTCCGGCGAGGGCGAGTTCTTTACGCCGTCGGTATTGGTTGATTCACTGGCTATATCAGGTGAAGAAGAATAATCACGAAAGAAGGATCAGGAAATGGGAAATTCAGTAGACACTATCGCACTTCACGGCGGATACAATCCGGGCAACGGCGAACCGAGACAGGTACCTATCTATCAGAGCACGACATGGAAATATGCTACATCTGAAGACATGGGCAAGCTCTTCGATCTCGAGGCATCCGGTTATTTCTATACCAGACTTCAGAATCCCACAAATGATTTCGTAGCTTCCAAGCTCTGCGCAATGGAAGGCGGTTTTGCAGGAATGCTCACATGCTCCGGCCAGGCAGCAAACTTCTTTGCAGTATTCAACATCTGCGAAGCTGGCGACCACTTCATCGCATCCGCAAACATCTACGGCGGCACATATAATCTTTTCGGCGTAACCTTCAAGAAGATGGGCATCGAATGCACATTCGTTGACCAGACACTTCCTCTTGAGGAACTCCAGAAGTACATCAGACCCAATACAAAGTGCGTATTCGGTGAGACAATAACTAACCCTACAGTTGACATACTTGATATTGAGAAGTTCGCAACTCTCGCACACAACAACGGTATCCCGCTCATCATGGACAACACTTTTGCAACACCCGTAAACTGCCGTCCTTTCGAATTCGGATGCGATATCGTTACACACTCAACAACAAAGTATATCGACGGCCACGGTTCTTCCGTAGGCGGCGCCATCATCGATTCAGGCAACTTCGACTGGATGGCTCACGCTGACAAGTTCCCCGGTCTTTGCACACCCGATGAGTCTTATCATGGTCTTACATATGCAACAAAGTTCGGTAAGGCAGCTTACATCACAAAGGCTACAGCCCAGCTCATGAGAGACTTCGGTTCTATCCAGTCACCTCAGAACGCTTACTACATTCAGATCGGCCTTGAGTCACTTCCCGTACGTATGGCACGTCACTGCGCTAACGCTCAGAAGGTAGCTGAGTTCCTGGCTTCCGATGACCGTATCGCATGGGTAAAGTATCCCGGACTTGAGAGCGATTCACAGCATGAACTCGCTATGAAGTATTGCCCTAAGGGAACATGCGGCGTTATGTGTTTCGGTGTAAAGGGAGGAAGGGAAGCATCCATCAAGTTCATGGATTCACTTGAGTTTGCTACCATAGCCACACACGTTGCTGACTGCAAGACATTGCTCTTACATCCCGCTTCTCATACACACAGACAGCTCACGGATGAGCAGCTCGCAGAAGCAGGCATCCCCAGCGATCTCATCAGATTCTCCGTTGGTATGGAAGATCCTGATGACATCATCGCTGACCTCAAGCAGGCTTTGGACAAGATCAGCTGATCTCATAGAATAAACCAGTTCTTTAATGACTGTCTCAAAATGCGGTAACTTCGCTTTTGAGACAGTTTTTTATTAATGTATTTTTCGTAGTTTTTCTAGAGTGTGCTCATTTGAGTACGCATATTGCTTCGAAAACCGTATCATGAAGTACACTTAGGCATGTGTTTGCTGTTTTGAGTACGGAAACAGTCTCTAAAAACGTACTCTGCCGAACACATCCAATCCCCTGTTCTTCAAAAACGAACATTTATTCGGTGGAGATGTATGAGCGGAAAAAGGGGAGTGCTTGAATGGAAAATCCGGCAATAATCTGGCACTGCCGAATAAATGCATGAATAAAAACTTCAGATGACAGATAAATGCGGCAAATGATTCGGCATAGCCGCAATATTGCAAGAAAACAAATGAATCAGAAAAATAGCTTTTGACCGGAACCCGGAAATAACGTACACGCAGGAACAAATAAAAAGATCGTACGCAGATAATTGATAAACGAATACAAATTATATGATCAGAAAAACGAATAAGAAAAAACTCAGTTGATCGTAGAAGTGATAAAAAAAAACTCATAAGCAAAAAAGACAATCCGATAAAACCAATTTTTGATCATCTGATTTTCGCAAAACACATAAGCAAAAAACATGAGCATGCCGAATCGATGATTACCAACCGGAATTTCCAAAAAGACGAATTAACCAATTATATAAAACTGATGGATTCCTTATATAATCGGTTTTTACTTCTTCCCAATTCACCAAAATTGTAATTATACCGAATTAGATATAACGAAAAATATGGAAAACGTATGACAGGCTGAAAAAACTCTTCTTATTTTTCGCTGCTGGAAAAACCGTTATAAACAACTTCGGTCCGGCCCTTTGTTCTGAGATAGATCGAGAAAACGACTCTGACGATAACGAGCACTAAAACAATTCCGATCATGTCGATCAGAACATCCTGTATGGAACCGTCGCGTCCGATTACAAATAACTGATGATATTCATCGAAGATCGCGTTGAGGATCGAGAACCATAATGTAAAGATGATATTCATCTCGTTATCAGACCTTAAGAGCTTAACAGGGCTCTCAGCATAGGATGTCTTGTTTGATATCTTATTCGTTGAAGACAGAGCCAAATAGGATAAAACTGTAAGCAGGGCAAACTCGGAAGCGTGTGCAACGTTCCTTAGCATCGCATCATCCGTCACATCCGTGTTGAATAATTCATTCAGGTATTCAAGGATGGTGTGAGACAGGTCGGAAGATTCGGCTGCTGTATCAGCTGACAGGGAAAAGATCACAATGATCCATCCGATCGTAAGGATCCAGAATACGATCGTTAAAAAGACATATCTGATAGATATCTCTTTTTCGTGTGCCCTTTCCTTGATGCTTTCTACCATCGTCTTCCCTTCTGTTTCCCCTGTTTTTCCTAATTATTCCTAATTATATAATTAATGAGGCGTTGCCGCGAGTAAAATACTTGGAATAATTGTATGTTTATCCGTATTTCTTGGCATTCTTCATTGCTCTGTCAATGTCGCGGCTGGCTTCTTTCTTTGCCATGACTTCACGCTTATCGTAATCCTTTTTACCCCTTGCGAGACCTATCTCAAACTTGACCTTGCTGTCCTTGAAATAGCATTTCGTGGGTACGAGCGTAAGACCGTCCTGCTTGACGGTCGAATAAAGCCTTATTATCTCCCTCTTATGCATCAGGAGCTTTCTGTTGCGCTCAGGATCGAGATTGAACCTGTTGCCGTTCTCGTAAGGGCTGATGTGAACGCCTATGAGCCACATCTCCCCGTCTTTTACCTGGACGTAGGAATCCTTGAGGTTCACCTTCCCTGCCCTTAAGCTCTTAACTTCAGTTCCGGACAGAGCCACGCCGGCTTCAAACCTCTCCTCGATGAAGTAATCGTGATAGGCTTTTCTGTTCTCTGCTATTATTTTTATACCTTTTTTAATTGCCATAATCGTATATTTTAGCTACAAACTTGTTTTTTGCAAATCTGAACTAAATCCTGACTGCTTGTCGCTTTAATATGTAAAAAATTAATGATATTATTTACTAGAGGAAAAGATAGAAGATGCTGTTCAGGAGATCGGCGCTTCGGGACGTCATCATTGGTATTGTGACGACTTCACCAAATTCGAAGACTGATCTTTAAGTCTTAAATCAGATCACATCTGCAAAGAGGGATACGCATTCAGATCGAGCGTGTCCCTTTTTCCATTCATGAACTCATAGTAACCGCAGGATGCGATCATGGCGGCATTGTCGGTGCAGTACTGAAGAGCCGGATAATAGAGTTTGATACCCTTCTTCTTAGCTTCTTTGTCAAATGCGGCGCGTAAGAACGAATTGGCCGATACGCCTCCTGCAAGACAGAGCTTCTTTATTCCGGTCTGCTCAACGGCAGTCATGGTGTTCTTTAAAAGAGCTTCCGCGATCGCATGCTGATAAGATGCTGTGAAATCCTTTATGTCTATCTCTTCACCCTTCTGTCTCAAACCGTTGATCAGGTTTAGTGCTGATGTCTTGAGACCCGAGAAGGAGAAATCAAGAGTATCGCCCATATGGGTTTTCGAGAAAACATAACGGGACGTATCGCCTTCCTGTCCTGCCTTGTCCATCTTCGGACCGCCGGGATAACCAAGTCCAATAACACGAGCAATCTTGTCTATGGCCTCCCCTGCCGCATCATCCCTGGTACGGCCAAGAACGGTCATGTCAGTATAATCGTCTACTCTTACGATCATGGAATTGCCGCCGCTTACGCAGAGACACAGGAACGGAGGCTCGAGCTCATCAAAACAGAGATAGTTTGCCGCGATATGACCTTTCAGATGGTTTACTCCGACCAATGGCTTGCCTGACACTTCGCAAAGACCTTTCGCACATGAAAGACCGACCAGCAATGCGCCGACAAGACCCGGACCGTATGTAACAGCAACGGCATCTATGTCTGAAAGAGCCACACCTGCATCGGAAAGCGCTTTCTGGACCGTCGGATAGACTGCATCGACATGCATGCGTGATGCGAGTTCGGGAACGACTCCGCCGTACTCTTCATGGAAATCAGCCTGTGAAGCGATGCAGTTGCTCAATATGACGCGTCCGTTCTTTACAACGGATGCCGCAGTCTCATCGCATGAACTCTCAATACCGAGTATAAGTATGTCTTTGCCGTTTTCCATATCAGTCATCCACCATATAGAATGAATTAAGGAAATCAGTAACCGTGTCGATATACTGATTCTTGTTTATGCTGTATTCCTCAAGATAACCGGCGCCTGATACCATTATGCTCCTCGTGATGCTGGAGTTTAATCTGCTGCGCTCGGTGATTATCTGGTCTATCTTGTCTGCTCCGATAAAGGTATCGTGTCCGCCGTAAAGGATAAGTACAGGTATAGGAAGCCTGGCTATCTCAGCGGCGAGACTGACATTAGTCGCACTTGAAGAGACCCTGATCGCATATGGAACGGAAAACTGCGTGATGAAACCAAGAGGCTCGCTCTGAATGACTTCAGGCTTGATATAGTCGTCGGACTCCTTTGCGGGCGAATCAAGGATCATGCCGATAACGTATGATCTGTCGAACCCGAGATTCCTTATCCTCTGGCTGTACGAAGAAAGCGTCTGCTCGCTTGCATTTGCGGGCGGCAGACTGGTGTAAGCAATGATAGATGACGTGCAGCCTGTGCCAATACCGTAGAGGATAACGTCGGTAGTAACGGAGATCTGCTTTACGATCGCGATGGCGCCCAATACATCCTGCCATTCAAGATATCCGTAGGTGCAGATATCGCCGCCAGATGTACCGCAGTTGCGCTGATCGAACATGAAAACATTGTAGCCGCTTTCAAGCCACCCTTCGATCATGTCGATCATTTCGACGCCGAACTGAAGTCTGTTGGAACCGGCGTTGTGTACGACTATTATCGTGGATATCGGATTCTTGGTCTTGAAAAACCAGCCCTGCAGTGACGTCTGTCCGTCAGCAGACTGGAAACTCGTCGTACTGTAAGACGGCAGTATGTTCGAAGGCACGTTGGTTACTTCATAACCTTTTAAGCTCATCAATCGGTTAGACGAGAAAACGGTAAGGGCGATGAAAGAGATGATGATGAGCGCAAGGATACTGAATACCAATGCGAACCTCATTACGAAAGAACTCTTTTTGCCCGAAGAATTCCCGCTGAAACTGACAAAACCGTTGCTCATTCAGTTAACTCCGCTTGAACCGAATCCGCCGCCTCTGTCTTCGCCTATGGCTTTTACGTTATCTGTCTCGACGAACTTGCAGTATTCGACCTTTGCTACGACCATCTGAGCTATGCGGTCGCCTTTGCGGATCTTATATGTTCCGTGGACGCAGCCTTTCTGATCGAGCGTCAAAGGCTCTGCCTCAATGCCTTCCTCGTGCATCATAGAAGCATTGTAAACGATTACGTTGACCTCATCCCTGTAACCGCAGTCGATTGTTCCGGGGCTGTTCGGTATACGCAGAGGAGTCTTAAGAGACACGCCGCTCCTGGGTCTTATCTGTACTTCATAGCCATACGGAATGGCAAGCTTTATTCCGACCGGAACGAGAGCGGATCTGCCGGGTTCTATTACCACTTCTTCTGCCGCATAAAGATCCATTCCGGCATCGCCGTCATGGGCATATTGAGGGAGTTTTGCGTCTTCCCTGCACTTCTCGATGAATATTTCAGTCATTGATCTGTCCTCCGGGCAGTATTGTGTAATTGCAGATGACGTCAAATCCGAGATCGGCGATCTCCTGTGCGATGATCTCATCTACGGGATTCTTCGGTTTTCCGTATATTGAACAGGAACAATCAACAGGATGGGGTATAACCTTAAGAGCTGTCCCTTCCCCGTCTCTTCGCATCTTCATTTCGAAAACAGATTGAGAGCCGCAGAAATTACACGGTCTCTTGTTCCTTCCCGCAGCGCAGAAATCAGACTGCATCCACGGGATGAGACCTTCAGTATGAACTATCAGGACAGGTCTTTTGTCTTCGAACTTAACCTTTTCCAAAAGATCTCTGCAGTTGTTTACGAGATCATCTACGTTGACTTCATAGGAAGGCATTACCGCATCTGCATATTCAAATGCGTGAGCAAGCGATTTGCTGCTGTATAAGTTCGTTCCTGCAGATGCGAAAAGCTCAAGATCCTTCATGAATTTCCTGTCAGTAAGGAGCCTTGAAGTCAGCACGGCTTTAAAAGCGCTGCCGAGATTGGCTTTCAATGAGGCTATTACGTTTTCGATCACCTTATTTAGCTTGTCGTGATGGAAATCAGGCAGGAGCAGTACAATCTCGGTACCGTGCTCCATTACGAATTCAGTCGCCTTCTGATAGAGTTCGGGAACCGCAAGGTCATAAACGCTGAAAGCATATATGTCCGCCCCTTCTTCAAGGATGTCCTCATTGAGCCTTAAGACAGGATATGTATACATGTTCCTGATCTCGCCTGTGTCCTCGGGCAATCCGTCGTAATACTCTGAATCTTCGACATAATCCATGCCGTAGTTTTTCTTAAACATCGAAATGACGTTGTTCTCCAATTTCTCAAGGAGTTCACGTCTCAGAGAATTGATGACGCTGACGGGACAATAGAATGTATCGTCGCCTTCGAAGTTCACTGATTCAACTGTAAAAGGAGTATCAAGAGTCTTTCCGAGCTGTTCGGTTATACGGTCTTTTTCAAGAGGCTTTCCCTCAAATCCATCTGGAATGTCTGTACGGGCTTCCGCATCAGCCTTAGCGGCAATACCGCGCATGATCTGAGCTTTTGCAGAAATCTCATTTCCTCTGTTGATTATGGTGATACGTACAGGAGTTCTTCTTAAATCCTTCCTGTCTATAACCGTCTCGTGATTCATCAGGAAGACTTCATAGCCGGGCTTTAACTTCTTGATCATGTCAGGATGAAGTCCCTTGATATCAAGTCCGTTGAGACCGAGATTAGTCTTGCCGACCGGGAAAGAACAGATCTCCCTGTCCTTTTCTCTGATGGACAGATAATCGCCCTTCTGAGGCTCTGTAGCGCCCTGCTTTATACCGACCGATACTTTTCCCGTTTTACTGTCCAGACGGCTTATACGGCCTATCCTGACGCCGTATTTGCCAGGGTATTCTCCGGAAAGCATGTTATCATCCTTGTTACCGCTCAGATATTGTGAAGTAAACGAACCTCCCCTGTTGAAGTTAACAAGGAGTTCGTTCTTTATCTCTTTGATGATGTCCTTGCCGAGCTCACCGTTATAATATGCGTCGATCATCCTTCTGTAGCAGTAAACGGCTGACCTGACATAGTTTGCATCCCTCATGCGGCCTTCGATCTTAAGGCTCGACACGCCGCTCCTGATGAGGCTTGCCAGATAATCAGTAACATCCCTGTCCTTGGGAGAGATAAGATGACCTTCACGGAGTCTTAATCCGTTATTATAAAGACCGTATTCCTCACGGCAGGGCTGGGCGCAGGATCCCCTGTTTCCCGACCTTGTGCCGCTCCTGTTCATTGCGGAGAAAAGACAGAGTCCTGATGCGCATACACATACGGCACCATGCGCAAAGACTTCCGTCTCGATATTAAATCCTGAAGCGATCTTTGTTCTGGCTGCAATCTCATCACAGGATAATTCCCTGGGAAGTACGACGCGGTTAACGCCGATCTTTGCGAGATTGCTGAACTCATCTGCCGAATAGACATTCATTTGCGTGCTCGCATTGATGGTCACATCAGGAAAATCCTTGGCGAGCTTGGTAAGCACAGCCAGATCCTGGATTATCAGACCGTCCACACCTATATTTACGGCTTCGGCTATTGTCGGATAAAATGTCTCAAATTCCATGTCGCTCATCAATGTGTTGACGGCGAGGAACACCTTTGAAGACCTGGCATGAGCATAATCAACGCCTTCTTCAAGTTCTTCAATGGTAAAATTCTCAGCTCCCGCTCTTGCGGAAAATTCTTTCAGTCCGAGATAAACGGAATCGGCTCCGCTGTCAACGGCGGTCTTCAAGATCGCCAGATTGCCTGCCGGAGCCAGTAGTTCAATCTTCTTTTTTGTCGTCATCAGTACTCTTTAACTTTAAATGGTCGAATAAACCGCCTGAACTGACCTTCTCAGCCAGTTCTTCCATGGGAGTGGGCTTAATGTCAGGCTTCTTCTCACCTGCTGCCGCCCTCTCCTTTGCCTTATAGTAAGCAAGCTCAGTCTTGAGCGCGCTGTTCTCTGTTCTCAATGAGATTATCTGGTCGCAAGCTTCGAAAAGAGACATTATCGCTGTCTTGTTCGTGGCAATATACGGATTATTCTTCTTTGTGTCTTTATAGATCTCGTCGGCAAGGGCTCCGACTTTCATCATGTGCTCATATCCGGCGTCACCGCTCCTGACAAGATACTGTACGCCGCCGATGGTGATCTGTGCACTTTCCTCGTTGGCATCCGGGTCTGTTGCAGGCTTTGTTCTGGCCTGGATACGTTCTTCCAATGTCATTTCCTTCTTCTCTGTAACGGTCTTGGCTTTTATCTCACCCTTATAGAGCTGCTTGTACTCGACGATTGCGGGGGCGTCCTTCTTACCCTTACGCTTGTAAGAGCCGTCAGAATACTTGCCGAGCAGACTGGCATTGGATTTTCTCATGTAATCACCCTCCGCTTATTAGAAGATAATATAGTATATCACTAAACTTAAAATAAACTTGCTTTTAACTGTTTTCAGGATTTTTCGACAAAAATAATCATTCAGTATATAAATTTTAATTGCTTAATTTAACGTAACGAATAGACAACTGAAAATCTCAGGTTCAAGCTCCTCTGCCCTTGAATTTTCACTTATACCAACAGTCCTGAATGCATTATCAATCGCTTCTGTATCAAACATCTGAGAAAGGTTCTTTTTAAGCATCTTCCTTCTCATCGAAAAGCAGGTGTTCAGGAACTTCACGAATTCAGGTGATAATACCTCTGCCGACTCTTCCCTGCTGAAACTTATTACCGCAGAAGTCGTTCTCGGTTGCGGAACAAATGCCGTGTGAGGGACCTTAAACTCATAAGTATAAGAGCCGTACAGACTGCAGAGTATCGCCAGAGGGCCATACTGTTTGGTGTTCGGACCGCAGTCGATCCTGGCAATGGCCTCGTCCTCAACCATAAATACCATCTTCCTTGCTTTCGGAAACTCACCGAAGAGCTTCTTCATTATGTCCGTCATCACATAGTACGGGATGTTACTTACGACTACGTCAAACCGCTTATCGCTTTTGTGTTTAATAAAGTCAGCATTGATGACGTTTACGTTGGTAAGTTTTGAAGATAAAAAAACTGCAAGGCCATGATCTATCTCAACGCAAGTGAGATTATCCGTCAGCTCCGATAACGGAAACGTAAGGCTTCCCAACCCGGGACCTATCTCGAGGACATTATCTTCCCTGCTCACTTCGCAAAGGTCGACTATGTCCCTGATAATCTTCTCATCACAAAGGAAATTCTGCCCGAATTTAGTTTGGGGCAGAATTCCTTCTGATTGCATTATGTCTTTAATAGTTTCGCGGTCCATTATTACAGGAAGTATGCAACACCTGATTCAAAGATCTTCTGGTACTTGTTGCCCGGAATGTTCTTTGTAAGGTCAGATTCGTATCTTTCTGTATGACCCATCTTACCGAGTACACGGCCGTCAGGTGATGTGATGCCTTCGATGGCGCAGATGGAACCGTTGGGGTTGAACTGTGTATCGGATGCATAGTTACCGTCAAGATCAACGTAGCATGTAGCGATCTGACCGTTAGCAGCAAGCTTTCTGACGAGTTCTTCAGAAGCTACGAACTTACCTTCACCGTGAGAAAGAGGGATCTCGTAGATCTCGCCGGGTTTGCAGAGTGAAAGCCAGGGGCTCTTGTTTGTCATGATCTTTGTTCTTGCATAAACGTTCTGATGTCTGCCGATGTTGTTGAATGTGAGCGTCGGGCTGTCAGCTGTCATGTCGCAGATCTTGCCGAAAGGAACAAGACCTAACTTGATCAAAGCCTGGAAACCGTTGCAGATACCGAGTGCAAGACCATCTCTGTTTTCGAGAAGGTCGGAGATGGCATCTGCAATTTCACTGTTTCTCAAAGAAGCTGTAATAAACTTACCGGAACCCTCAGGCTCGTCACCTGCGGAGAAACCGCCCGGGATCATCATGATGTTTGCTTCGCGGATCTTTGCGGCAAGTTCAGCAAAAGACTCGTTGATATCATTCTGGTTTCTGTTCCTGATTACGAATACTTCAGCATCAGCGCCAGCTCTTTCGAATGCTCTTGCAGAATCGATCTCGCAGTTGTTGCCCGGGAAAACAGGGATGATAACCTTCGGCTTGGCACCCTTGAGAACGCCGGGAGCTGCCTTTTTAGGCTCGCCTGCTGTATATACGTCAATTGCAAAAGGCATCTCAGCTGACTTGGCAACTGTAGGGAAAATCCTTTCGAGCTTGCCTTCGTAAGCTTCAATAGCATCCTTGCCGGATACGGAAGCGCCTGCAAATGTGAAGTCGCCTGTATCGTTTGTTGTACCAAGGAACTTACCGCCTGCCATCTCAACCTTATCGACAGCATTGCCGTCAGCGGGGATGGCTACGATGATGGAACCCAATGTCTTGGAGAAGAGATCAGCTTCTGTTAGCTTGTCTGAGAAATCGAAACCGAGCTTGTTACCGAAGCACATCTGCGCAACTCTTGCTGCAACACCTGCGCTCTTTACTACAGCTGCGTTCTTGATCTCGCCCCTATCGAGGAGTTCTTTTACAGCCTTGATAACTCTTAAGACATGGTCCTTCTTGTATGAACCCTTGCCGTCTCTTGCACACTTGATGAGGTAGAGCTTCTGACCCTTTCCTGTAAGTGTAGCCGTGATGACCTTATCTGTTGTGGACATTCCTACAGCAAAGCTTACGAGCGTCGGAGGTACGTGGATATCGTTAAAAGTACCGGACATTGAGTCCTTACCGCCGATTGCAGCTGTGCCGAAATCGAGCTGAGCCTTGTAAGCGCCTAAGAGTGCAGCGAGAGGCTTACCCCATGATTCGTTGCTGCCCATTCTCTCGAAATATTCCTGGAATGTGAGTCTTGCCTTCAGAGGATCAACGCCCATAGCGAGGAGCTTTAAAAGCGACTCAACTACTGAATGGTAAGCGCCTGCATAAGGGTTCCATTCCATGTAGTAAGGATCGAAACCATATGTCATTACTGAGCAGTCGTGTGTTGTACCGTGATCGAGCGGGATCTTGGCAGCCATACCCTCCTCAGGTGAATTCTGCATCTTACCGCCGTAAGGCCATACGACTGTGGCAGCGCCGATCGAAGAGTCGAATCTCTGGATAAGGCCCTTACGTGAAGCGCCTTCAAGTGAGTTAAGTGTTCCCTTAAGGCTCTCGGCGAAGTTGCCTGCTACAAAGCCGTTTGCAGGTGTATCAAGGAACTCACCGGTGCCCTGCGGTACAACATCAGCTTCTGCATACTGTGTAGCGCCGTTTGTATCGATGAAAGATCTGGGGAGGTCAACGATCGTATTGCCGTTCCATACCATCTTCATGATGGGCTCAGCTGTAACCTCAGCAACTACTGTAGCTTCGAGGTTTTCCTTAGCTGCAGCTGCCATGAACTTATCAAGGTCAGCGGGATGAACTACAACAGCCATTCTCTCCTGTGACTCTGAGATAGCGATCTCGGTACCGTCAAGACCATCGTACTTCTTGGGAACTGCATCGAGGTTGATCGAAAGGCCTTCAGCGAGCTCACCGATTGCAACGGATACGCCGCCTGCACCGAAGTCATTACATCTGATGATGAGACGTGTTACTTCAGGATCTCTGAAAAGTCTCTGGAGCTTTCTCTCCGTCGGAGGATTACCCTTCTGTACTTCTGAACCGCATGTGACAACTGACTGTGTATCGTGAGCCTTGGATGAACCTGTAGCGCCGCCGATACCGTCACGGCCTGTTCTGCCGCCCAAGAGAACAACGATGTCTCCGGCCTGAGGTCTTTCTCTGACAATATTGGATGCAGGAGCTGCTCCTACAACGGCACCGATCTCCATTCTCTTTGCGATATAACCGGGATGGTAAACTTCATCGACCAGACCTGTAGCGAGACCGATCTGGTTACCGTATGAAGAATATCCTGCAGCTGCCGTGCGGCAGAGTTTCTTCTGGGAGAGCTTACCCTTAAGTGTAAGTTCAACAGGTACCGTAGGGTCGCCTGCGCCTGTTACACGCATGGCCTGATATACATAAGATCTACCGGAGAGCGGGTCTCTGATAGCGCCGCCCAAACATGTTGCAGCACCACCGAAAGGTTCGATCTCCGTAGGATGGTTATGAGTCTCATTCTTGAACATGAAGATGTAGTCTTGAGGCTCACCGTCAACTTCGATCCTTACCTTGATCGAGCATGCGTTGATCTCTTCGGATTCGTCCAAGTCAGCGAGCTTGCCGTCTTTCTTGAGCTTCTTGCCTGCGATAGTACCGATATCCATGAGGCAGATAGGCTTCTTGGAAATTCTCTCACCATAAACATCTTCTCTTGTTGCGAGGTAATCCTTATATGTTTCGCGGATCTCAGCTGTAAGCTCGTCGTCACCTTCAAACTTAATATCTGTAAGATTTGTAAGGAATGTTGTGTGACGGCAGTGGTCTGACCAGTATGTATCAAGAACACGGATCTCTGTAACCGTAGGAACTCTTCCCTGCTCTTTGAAGAAATCCTGAACGAACTTGATATCAGCAAAGCTCATTGCAAGTCCCATGGACTTTCTTAAAGCTTCAAGATCCTCGTCGGACATATCAAGGAAGCCGTCGACATTGGGAACTGTAGTAGGAATGTCGTACTTATCAACAAGTGTTGCAGGCTTTTCTGCTGAAGCTTCTCTTGCCTCAACGGGGTTGATGAGATAACCCTTGATTTTATCTTTTTCTTCATCAGAAACCGTACCGTAGAAAGCAATGATCCTGGCGCACTTTACGATAGGCCTCTCCTTGGCTGTCATGAACTGGATGCACTGTGCTGCTGAATCTGCTCTCTGGTCGTACTGGCCGGGGAGTGACTCAATGATGAGAACATATGCTGCATCTGAAAGATCAACTGTCTCATCGTAGAGGATATCTACCGGGGGCTCGCTGAAGACAACGGTCTTAGCGTTTTCGTACTCTTCATCAGTAACGCCTGATACATCGTAGCGGTTGATGACACGGACCTTTTCGATGCCTGATACGTTAAGATCGTACTTAACATCATGAAGGATACCGCCGGCTTCGACATTGAAGCCCTCTTTCTTTTCGGACAATACGCGTCTTACATCATTCTCGTTCATAAGGTTTCTCCTTGTGAAATTTATTACAGATT
>Ga0247611_10001915_pt1 | contig 35600 bp, 28 predicted proteins | sample 177DNAGHGhighgp2_FD_192422 | JGI IMG/M metagenome (GOLD analysis project Ga0247611, IMG submission 192422) | Sheep rumen microbial communities from Palmerston North, Manawatu-Wanganui, New Zealand - 1770 DNA GHGhigh gp2 | ecosystem: Host-associated > Mammals > Digestive system > Stomach > Rumen... | reverse complement strand
GCTACCTGCATGCTGCCCCTCGACTTGCATGTGTTAAGCCTGTAGCTAGCGTTCATCCTGAGCCAGGATCAAACTCTCCACTGTATAAATATCTCTATCCAATAAAGGATCTTCTCTGTCACAGAACACGCTCTCTATTCGTCATCCGGTAGAACAAGTTTGGATTTATATTAGCACCTTCATTTTCATTTGACGGTTCGTAAAAGTTTTACCCAAATGTCCAAAAAGGACATTCGCTTCTTGTACTACTACTTCTCTGTTTTATGTAAGACTTCTCAAAGATCTCCTTTTTGCTTGTCCGCCCCAGTTTCAGAGCGAAAGCGGATGCAAAGGTACAACTATTTTTCAAACCGCCAAAACTTTTCACCAACTTTTTTCAATAAAAAAAGAAAATTTTCGACTTTCATGACAAAACAGACACGCTCTACGTACCTTATTATATAATATAGGTTCCGAATATTTCACATACTTAATTGGGGGAGGTACAAATAAAGATGCCTTATCTTCATTTTTACTCAAAAATTTCCTCAATATTATCCTCAGGAACATCCTCTAGTCCGGAATCATCATACTGACAAGGATTATAACCCGCTGGCAGATCGAAAACCGCTTCACTATTATATCCTAGACGCTTGTCTGCATAAACCCGTTTCATATAATAAGCCCAGATAGGAAGAGCACCTGCGGCACCTTGACCCATGCTCGTCATCGTAAAGTGGATATCACGATCTTCACCGCCGACCCAACAACCACTGACCAAAGTAGGTGTAATACCCATAAACCAAGCATCACTATTATTATTAGTAGTACCCGTCTTGCCCGCTATAGCGCCAGGAATATTATATTTGTAACGCAAACGTCCTGCCGTACCACCATCCACAACAGCTTTCAACATATAAAGCATCTTATGAGCACTTTCCTCACTGATGACCTCATTCATGCGAGGTTGGAACTCCGCAATAGTATTTCCCTCATTATCCGCAATGCGTGTTACAAACATGGGGGACGTACGAATACCATGGTTGACAAAAGTAGTATAAGCACTAACCATCTCACCTACAGTGATATCGCATGGTCCTAGGCAAAGAGCCATCGAGGGATGTATCTCAGGATTATTGATGCCATATTCATGCAACAACGTCACGAATGCCGATGGATTGAGTTTACTCATCAAATAGGCAGATATCCAGTTATTAGACTGTTGCAAGCCCCATTTCAAGGTAACCATCTCACCGTAATGAGCACGACTGCCATTACGAGGAGTCCATGCACGTCCCCCCACTATATAGGTTTCTTGAACATTAGGAGCCTTATCACATGGAGAGAAACCATTCTCCATGGCAAGAGAATAGAGAAACGGTTTGATAGTAGAGCCCACCTGGCGACGCCCCTCCATACACATATCATAGGCAAAATGCATGAAATCAAGCCCACCCACATAAGCCTTCACATGACCATTCTGCGGACACATGCTCATAAAGCCACAACGGAGGAAAGATTTGTAATAGCGAATAGAATCCAGAGGTGTCATAATGGTATCCTTCTCACCACGATACGTGAATACGGACATCTCCGTCTTGGTATTGAAAGAGCGTTTAATCTCTTCTTCCGAGGCTCCTGACTCTTTCAGAACCCTATAACGCTCACATTGCCGAACGGAGCGCATCAGAATCTTATTAATCTGCTCTGCTGACAGATTACCAGAATAAGGAGCACTCTTACGACCACGATTCTCCTTGTCAAAGGCTGGCTGAAGATATTTAACAATATGTTCGCGTGCTGCTTGTTCAGCATACTCTTGCATACGGGAATCAACCGTCGTATATACTTTCAAGCCATCTGTATATACATTATAAGTATCACCATTCCGCTTATGGTTCTTATTACACCAACCATACAACGGATCCGTCTCCCAATTAATAGAGTCCTGATGATACTTCACCATATTCCATGACGGATAATCGGCTCTTTCTGGTTTCTTTGCCATCATATATCGACGCAGGAAGTCACGGAAATAGACAGCAACGCCATCCTTATGATCTGATACATGGAAATTTAATTTCAGCGGCTCTGCAGAAAACTTCTCATAATCATTCTCAGAGAGATAACCAGCTTTCACCATCTGACTCAATACAACATTTCGACGTTCTTGACTTCTCTCCCGATAACGCACAGGGTTATAATAGGATGGATTCTTACACAAGCCGATAAGCGTTGCTGCCTCATTAACCGTCAAATCCTTCGGTTCTTTCCCGAAATAAGTGTTCGAGGCAGTCTTGATACCCACTGCATTATGAAGGAAATCAAAGTAATTGAGGTACATGGTGATAATCTCGTCCTTAGTATAGTTTTTCTCCAACTGTACAGCAATAACCCACTCAATAGGCTTCTGGAGCAGTCGCTCCATCACACTATGCGCCGTACCGGAATAGAGCTGCTTAGCGAGCTGCTGGGTAATAGTGGAACCACCACCTGCACTTTTCTGACGAAAGATACCACGTTTGACGATTGCACGTCCTAAAGCGATGAAGTCAATACCGGAATGATCATAGAAACGCACATCCTCTGTTGCCACCAAAGCTTTTATCAAGGAAGGAGACAACTGGGAGTAATCCACTAACACACGATTCTCACGGTTATAATTCCATGTTCCCATAATTTTCCCATCAGAACTATAAACCTGTGTCGCATATCTGTTGATAGGATTCTGCAACTCTTCAATGGGAGGCATATACCCTATCCAACCATTATTAATAGCCCAAAAAGAGAAAGCCGCAGTCAGCACCGAAGCCCCCAAAAGAGCCCACAAAACATATACTATTCCTTTCTTCATTGCCTGTGCCTATATATAATTGGCGATGCAAATATACTGCTTTTTATTGACACAAGGAAATTTTTGTCGTATTTTCAACCAAAACGCCTAAAACCTAAAAATCTGTTAACAATCTTCATCTTTATCGAAGTTTTGAAGAATTATTTCTACTAACTCAAAATAATTATCTATTTCTTTTCTTTGTTTCTGGGATTCTTCCTACTTTTGCACCGTCCAAATGAACAATAAACTAGAATAAAATAAGGTATTAAGATGAAAAAATTCTTTCTAACAATGTCCCTTTTCCTTCTGACTATCGCACTGTTCGGACAGAAGAAATGGACATTACAAGAATGCATCGATTATGCGATGCAGAACAACATCACCCTGCAACAGGCAAGACTGATGAAAAAGACGGCTACTGAGACGAGGAAGCAGTCACAAGCGGCACTCTTGCCTTCACTCAATGCCTCTACCAACCAGACTGTGGGTTACCGCCCGTGGTTGGAGACTGGTACGACCACTGTCTCGAACGGCACTGTGAATACCAAAGTCAATAAGACCTATTATAATGGCACGTATGGCATCAATGCCTCATGGACCGTATGGAATGGCAACCAGAACCGTAACCAGTTGAAACTCGACAAGGTTGCTGAGGAGCAAGCCGATCTGGATATCGCAGAGACCGCCAACTCCATCCAAGAGCGTATCGCCCAACTCTACATTCAGATTCTCTACCTCAACGAGGCTATCCATGTCAACGAGGAAACTTTGGAGACCAGTAAGAAGAACGAGGAACGGGGTAAGGAGATGGTGGAAGTCGGCAAGATGTCAAAGGCTGACCTTGCCCAGTTGACAGCCCAACGCTCCACTGACGAGTATAACCTCGTAGAGGCGAAGAGCAACCTCGCCGATTATAAGTTAGAACTCAAGCAACTGTTGGAAATCACTGGCGGACAAGATTTCGACATTGTGACTCCTGAAGCCTCCGACGAACAGGCACTCACAGACATCCCGTCATTAGGTAGTGTCTATGAGAAGGCACTGACGTTACGTCCAGAGATCCAGAATGCCAAACTCGATTTACAGTCGAGCGACCTGCAGATGAAGATTGCCAAGGCTGGACATCTGCCTACTGTCAGTCTGTCAGGAGGTGTGGGGACAAGTACCTCTTCGATGAGTTCTAATGAATGGGGCAACCAGATGAAGACCAATTTCGATGCCTCCATTGGTGCTTCCCTCAGTATTCCCATCTTTGACAACCGCAGGACAAAGACGGCCATCAATAAGGCACAGATACAACGGGAGCAGGCTTTGCTGGATATCCAGAACGAGCAGAAGCAACTCTACGCTACTATCGAGGGCTATTGGCTGGATGCCAATACCAACCAGCAGAAATTCAAGGCAGCCCAGAGTTCTGTCGCCAGTGAGCAGGCAAGTTACGACCTGTTGTCAGAACAGTTCCATTTAGGATTGAAGAACATCATCGAACTGATGACTGGTAAGGACAAACTACTCAAAGCGCAACAGAACAGGTTGCAAAGCAAGTACATGACCATCTTGAACCAGCAACTGCTGCACTTCTACGAAGGGGAAACATTGAATATATAAAAAAGAAAATATATGAAGAACAAGAAAGTATGGATTGGTGTGGGTGTTGTCGCCCTCCTCGTCCTCATTTACTTCCTGCTGTCAGGAGGAAAGAAAGAAGAGAATGTCTCGTTTGAGACAGCGAAAGTAGAGAAACTGAATATCCACACCAGCATCACGGCGACAGGTACTATCGAGCCTGTCACCTCCGTGACAGTTGGTACACAGGTCAGCGGTATCGTGTCGAAACTCTATGTCGACTACAACAGCGTGGTGAAGAAAGGACAGGTCATTGCCGAACTCGACAAGACCAATCTGACCAGTGAGTTAAACACGGCAAAGGCTAACCTTGCGTCAGCCCAAAGTACCCTGAACTACGAGCAGGCGAACTTCAACAGATACCAGACGCTATTTGACAAAGGACTCGTCAGTGCCAACGACTATGAGAACGCTCGTCTCTCTTATGAGAAGGCACGCCAGACAGTGAACTCCTCCCGTGAGAGTGTGCATAAGGCACAGACCAACCTCGGCTATGCCACCATCACCTCCCCTATCGACGGAGTGGTATTGTCGAAATCGGTAGAGGAAGGACAGACCGTTGCCGCCTCCTTCAACACCCCTGAACTCTTCAAGATTGCCCAGGACTTGACCGACATGCGGGTGATTGCCGATATTGATGAGGCAGACATTGGCGGGGTAAAAGAAGGACAGCGTGTCACCTTCACGGTTGACGCCTTCCCAGAGGACTCTTTCGAGGGACAAGTCACTCAGGTACGCCAGCAGGCAACCACAGAAAGCAATGTGGTGACCTACGAGGTGGTGATCTCTGCTCCCAATAAAGATTTAAAACTGAAACCCGGTCTGACAGCTAATGTCACTATCTACACACTGGAGTTGAATAACACCCTTGCCGTTCCGTCCAAGGCACTCCGCTTCACCCCCAATGAGGCTTTACTCAGCAAGGGAGAACAGATTGCCGATTGCCAGGGTGACCACAAGTTATGGACCAAAGATGGTAACACCTTCAAAGCACATAAAGTGGAGATTGGTACCAGCAATGGTATACTGACAGAGATCAAGAGTGGCATCAAGGAAGGAACAGAGGTACTTGTTGACTTCACGATCTCCGGCAGTGAGGAACAAGGAGAGCAACAAGCTACCAACCCCTTCATGCCACGTCCACGTAACAACAAGAATAACCAGCAACAAAAGAAGCAATAGGACTATGGCAGAAGACAATAGGAAAGTCGTCATCGAACTGCAGAACGTGAAACGCTACTTCCAGGTGGGCAGTGAGACGGTGAAGGCATTACGTGGTGTCTCATTCAAGATCTATGAGGGTGAGTTTGTCACCATCCAAGGTACTTCCGGCTCTGGAAAGTCGACCCTGTTGAACCAGCTTGGCTGTCTGGACACTCCCACCAGTGGGGAGTATTTCCTTGACGGAGTCTCTGTCCGCACGATGTCGAAGACGCAGCGTGCTCATCTGCGCAATCAGAAGATAGGCTTTGTGTTCCAGAACTACAACCTGTTGGCGAAGACCACCGCTGTGGAGAACGTGGAACTACCACTGATGTATAATAACAAGTACGATGCCAAGCAGCGTCGCGCAGCAGCTGTCAAGGCGTTGGAGGCAGTAGGACTGGGAGACCGTCTGGAACATAAGTCCAACCAGATGTCAGGAGGACAGATGCAGCGTGTCGCTATAGCCCGTGCCTTGGTCAACGACCCCGCCGTTCTCCTTGCCGACGAAGCAACAGGTAACCTTGACACCCGCACCTCTTTTGAAATGTTGGTGCTCTTTCAGGAGTTATACCGTCAGGGACATACCATCATCTTCGTGACCCACAACCCGGAGATTGCCGAATACAGCAGTCGTAATATCAATCTGCGCGACGGTAAGATCCGCGAGGACACCATCAATACGAATATCAAGTCGGCAGCAGAGGCTCTTGCCGCCCTACCTAAACCGCAAGACGACTGATACCCCTCGGAATATCGAAATATCAAAAGAAAATGAATATACTGAACCTTTTCAAAGTAAGCATTAAGGCAGTCGCCAACAATAAAATGCGCTCCTTTCTCTCCATGCTCGGCATCATCATCGGTGTGGCAGCGGTCATCATCATGATGGCGATAGGACAGGGTTCCAAGGAGAGCATCCGCAAGGAACTGTCGACGATGGGCACCAACCTGCTGACCATCCGTCCCGGTGCCGACATGCGAGGTGGTGTACGTCAGGACCCGTCGAGTATGCAGACCCTGAAACCTGCCGACTATGAGCGTATCCTCCGTGAGAAGAAATTCGTCACGAAGGTGTCGCCTGAGGTGACGGCAAGCGGACAAGTCATCTATGGTAATAATAACACTAACACATCGATGTACGGTGAGTCCACTGAGTATCTGGAGATCAAGCAATGGGAGATTGAGGATGGTGAGTGTTTTACCGACGAGGATATCAAGAAAGCCGCCAAGGTGGTGGTGGTAGGTAAGACTATCGTCACCGAACTGTTTGGTGAGCATGTCGACCCTATCGGCAAGACTATCCGTTTTAAATCTATCCCCATGCGTATTGTCGGTGTATTGAAGTCAAAAGGCTATAACTCCTGGGGCATGGATCAGGACAACGTGATGATAGCACCCTATACCACCGTGATGAAGCGTATCGCTGCCCAGACCTGGTATTCAAGTATCGTATGCTCTGCTGTCACTGAGGAACTGTCCGATGCCGCCATTGAGGAGTTGACCCAGATTCTGCGTGACAACCATAAACTAAAAGGGGATGCTGACGATGACTTCACCATCCGCTCCCAGGCAGAGATGATGGAGACGATGTCGTCGACGATGGACACCGTGACGATTATCCTCGTGGTGGCAGCCGCCTTCTCACTACTCGTCGCAGGCATCGGCATCATGAATATCATGCTGGTGTCCGTGACAGAACGCACCAAGGAAATCGGTTTACGCATGGCTGTAGGAGCCACTGGACCAGTCATCTCGCTGCAGTTCCTCATCGAATCGGTATTGATATCGGTGACGGGAGGACTTCTCGGCATACTGGTAGGATGCTCTGCCAGTGCCGGTCTCGGCATTTTTGGTATGCCGTCGAGTGTCCCCGCATGGTCTGTTTATGTGTCATTTCTTGTCTGTGTCTTCATCGGTGTACTCTTTGGATACATCCCTGCACAGAAAGCCGCCAATATGGATCCTATAGAAGCTATCCGACATGAATAAGAAGATTGAGATTGTATTACATATCGCCGCATGGCTGGTGATGTTCCTGTCACCCATGATTTTCATGAACCAGGGACATGGGGTCACCCCTGTACAGTTCCTTTCCATGTGCTCCGTGCCCATCGCTTTCATGTTTGTGTTCTACATGAACTATCTGTGGCTGACACCTCATTATTTTGTGCCGGGTCGTCACCGTTACTATTTCATCATCAACTTCGTGGTGATTATCACGTTGGGTATCGGACTGCATTTCTGGATGGACTATACCCACCAGATTTTCAACCCAGGACAGCATTATACCACCTCGCTGAACACCCTTGGCTTTATCCTGCGTGACATCTTCAACTTGATGATATCCGCCACGATAGCTACCCTCATTAAACTTTCTTTCAAGTGGTATCGGGCGGAGCGTATCAGACGGGATGAGGTAGCGGCACGGGTGGAGGCGGAACTGAACACGCTGCGCTGGCAGATCAGTCCGCACTTCCTGCTGAACACCCTCAACAACATCTATGCCCTGACAGCCTTTGACACCCCCAAGGCGCAGGAGTCGATACAGGAGCTGTCTAAGATGTTGCGTCATATCCTCTATGACAACCAGCAGCCCACCGTTCCTGTTGCTGACGAGGTGGAGTTTATGCAGAACTATATCCAACTGATGCGCATCCGACTCCCTAAGTCGGTGGAGATTGATGCCCAGTTCGCTGTCCAGAACCCCCAACAGCAAGTGGCACCCATGCTCTTTATCTCGCTGGTCGAGAATGCCTTCAAACATGGGGTCAGCCCTACCCTGCCCAGTTTCATCCATTTGCGGATGACTGCGGAAAAAGACCAGATCGTCTTCGACATCACCAACTCCAACTACCCCAAGGACCAGCAGGACCGTAGTGGACATGGTGTCGGACTCTCTCAAGTACAACGCCGCCTTGACCTCACCTACCCAGAGCAGTATGTATGGGAGAAAGGGGTCAGCAGCGACGGCAAGACCTATCATTCAAGAATCATGATCTCAGAATCTCGTAATCTCGAAAATAATAAAAACAACAAAAAAAAGAAATAACTATGACTATCACTTGCGCAATCATCGACGACGAGCCATTAGCCGCCGGACTATTAAAAAGTTATGTGGAGAAGACCCCTTTCCTCCAACTCATCGGATCCTACGGTAGTGCCATTGAGGCTATGAAAGAGCTCAGGACAAACCCTGCGCAACTATTGTTCCTGGATATCCAGATGCCAGAACTATCTGGTATCGAGTTTGCGAAGATTATCCCAAATACGACGAAGATTGTCTTCACCACAGCCTTCCAGCAGTATGCTATTGAGGGTTATAAGGTGAATGCCCTCGACTATCTGATGAAGCCTATCTCGTATGACGATTTCCTCACTGCCGCCAACAAGGCCCTCGACTGGTTTTCCATCGCACAGAAACAGGAGGTATATGCCCGCGACAGATTTATGTTTATCAAGAGTGATTACAAACTCATCCGTGTCAGCCTGGATGACCTCTTGTACATAGAGGGGCTGAAGGACTATGTCCGTTTCTATATGGCAGACGGCACACGCATCATGAGTCTGATGAACATGAAGAAGCTGGACGACTACCTGCCGCATCCCGAGTTCCTGCGCACTCACCGCAGCTTCATCGTACACATGCCGCTTGCTCAGCAAATCGACCGTTTCCGTATCGTCTTCGGAGATCAGTTCATCCCCGTCTCCGACTCGTATAAGGAAGAGGTACAGGAATACTTGGACGTTCACACCTTAGTGTGAACGTATCCATGTTATATGTATGTTACATGTATGTTATATGTTTGAGCAACATATAACATACCGCAAAGCCTCTGTCTATCGGCATTTGAGCCACATCATGTTATAAGGTTATATGTTTTTTGAAAATTCATAAGAATCAGTTACCGACTGAAGGGCACTCAGTTACCGACTAACCCCTGTTTTGTTACCGACTAACCCCTGTTTTGTTACCGACTGAAGCCCCCTTTCTTACCGATTAAGGCATTCATTTGATGAAGATATAGCTCTTCCCTCGTTCCGATACCTCCTATGGGGGTACTCCGATACCTCCCAAGGGTCACGCGAGGCATCCCTAAGGGGGTAAAGGAGGCATCCCCAAACCCCTTGGGGATAATCCCCAAGACCCACGAAGCCCGTACCTTCGACCCTCGGAGCCCAGGGCTTCGACCCTTGGAGGCGGCACCTTCGACCCACGGAGCCCAGGGCTTCGCCCCCCATGCAGTAGTTTGGTGAACACAGTTACTATGTTGAGTGAATATTTAGGGGAAAATCGCCATTCGTTGTCACCCTTGTCACCTCGTTGTTACCGTAATTACCTGATTATCAAGTAGTCTTGCAAGGTGGCAACGGTTGCAAGGGTAAAAAACTTTATGTCAGCGGGAAAACTTTCTATATAAGTTGATTGCAGATTGAAAATTTAAACAAAAAATGGCGTGATAGCTTTGTCTTAAATGCAAAAATACGAAAAAAGTTCGGAAAACTTGGAGAATTACAAAAGAATTATTATCTTTGCCAACGGTATCGGGGAGAAATCCCGGACCAGAAATGCATAAGCTTATTATTTCGCACTTACCGAAAAGACCTGAGAAACCTATTCTGGAATAGTTCGATTTAAGAAGCAAGGGACGAAAGACCTGTAAAAGGTAATTCTCTGACAACGAAAAGCTATGCACCGCGTTTTGGCGTGGTAGCATTCTTATAAAGTTGTCAGGGGTTCCATTCTCAGGTCTGCCTCTTAGGTAAGTGCATAAGGATGTCCACGCCATTTTTGTATCCCTATGATAAGAAACGGCAATCCGACTATCTAATGCCCCACATTTGCATACAACCTTTATTAACAATTAAAATAATAAGTAAAATGAAAAAAGCAAAACAAATCATGGTTGGTATTCTAATGTGCTTAGCAATACCAGCGACAGCTCAAAAAAAGGCAGAACCATTTATTGAAATCCAACCTGTCATAGGACTTGACAAAGGTTCAAAAGCTAGTTTGCAATTGGAAGCCGGATCCACTTGGAAAGTTCACGACATGATATCCCTTGGTTTTGGTGCAGGAATCGCAACTTCATTAAAATTTGAAGGATATCCTAGCATCCCTGTATTTGGAAGAGCCAAATTTAATTTTGGACACAACAGCATAACACCTTTTGCGATGTTAGATCTGGGGTATATGTTCAACACCAACGATTTTGAGTATTCATCAATAATCATTAACCCTACAGTAGGTGTACAAATTAACAACTACTATTTAGGTATAGGATATGAAGCACTAATTCCGAATAAAGGTGAGCTTAACAACAACATTAATATCAAATTGGGATATCAAATGACGGGGGACGACGGTTTATCTCGTTTTATCAAAAAGAGTTATGGAAAAGTTGAAGTAGGCTATGCGATTGGTAGCAAGAAAATAGGAAATGACAAGAAAGAGATTACAGGAATTGGCAAAGAGGCTTTTGCTCGTATAATTTGGATGTTTCCTGTAAGTAATCAGTTGGAATTTGGTTTAGGTTCTGGTGTTGATTTATTCACCCCTTCTGAGGGTCAAGTTGTAAGTATACCCCTGTACGCACGTCTCCAATATGATTTTCCATCTGTTACTAATTTGGAATTATGTCCATATATCTCTGGCGATATTGGTGGTAAACTGTCAGATGAAAAAGGTGACGGTTTTACAGGATTCTTCTTTGAGCCTCAAGTTGGCATAACATATAATAGATGGAGTGCTGGAATTGGTGTTCATTTTGGGAAATACGAGCCTAGCAAATATTCAGAACTAGAAAGCTGTTCATCAATAGGATACAGTTTACGACTTGGATATAGATTCTAATACGATGAAGTATTAGTATATTTGGAGAATTGAAATTAAATAATTATCTTTGTAAACAGAAAGAACGTCGGAGTGTATTTCTCCGCAATTAGAAAACTCCTTGGAAGCAAACGGGTACTTTATCTCGTCAATACTTCTAAGGAGTTTAGTTTATAGTATGAAATGAAATAAGAGGCAATTTCCTTCGCTCATTTTTATACTTAGTGGAGAAACCCTCTCCTATCCTCCCCCTGTTAAGGGGAAGGGAAAAAACGAGGAAGCACTGTCGCTTCCTCGTTGAACTTATGTCATTTTCCTAATAACCTTATCTCAGCCCTTAACTATATTGCTTTACTCTTGTTCAACATTATTATTGATTAGATTGTAGTAGTCCAAGAAATTCTCTTAGCTTTATTACTAAAATACGAGGGAAATCAACTCTCTTCAATACTTCAAAATGTTTATCATCAGAAACGATAAATGTTGCATTAGCAGCGAAAGCACAATCCACGAACTTATTATCGTCATGATCGACTTCTAGCAAATTTAGCTTGAAATATGGAGTTACAAATTCAACATTCTTACTTTCCAAAAGAAGACGAATGACGTTGGCTGCTACTTGTACTGACATTTTCTTAGTAATTATTTCGGCATACTCTTCTAATATTTCAGTTGACACACACAATACATATTCACCCGTCTGCAAACCCTTCCAGACAGGATAATATTGTCCTCTCCTCGATAATGACGAAATAAGGCAATTGGTATCAAGTACTATTCTTCTACTTGGCATCTTTATAAGGGGTACGGAGGTGCTCTTTCAGAACAGTTTCGTTCATCTCATTATTCCATTGTCCAGACTCCCACAGTTTATCAACTTCTTCGTCAACACGGCGGGCGTAATAGTCACAAATAACTTGACGGAGTTCGTCAACCTCCTCTACAGTCTTCATCGAACCTAAAAGACGTAATATACTTAATTGCGCTTCATTCAAAGTGGTTGCTTCCATATCAAAACTTTATTATTTCATGGGCAAAGGTACAAAGAAGTGAGTAAAATACCAAATATTCTTCGCTCATTTTTTATATCTAGTGGAGAAGACCCTCTCCTAACCTCCTCCCCGTTGAGGGGGGAGGATAGAAACTCAGCCACGCTTGCTCCTTGTGATCATCGTGCGTACCTTATTATTATAACGCTCGGCGGCGATGAGCTGCTCGATGGTAAGGTGCATGCGGTATTTCCAACGGTTATAGGGGTCGCTGGGTACGTTGATGCGCTCGTCCTGCGGATGCTTGGAACGCAGTTCACTGTCCATGGCAAGCCAGTCTTGCAACTGCAGGATGCAGAGCATGGAGGGACAATAGAGATGGCGGGCGATAATCTCCTCCGCCAGATGAGCAGGCAACTGCTCGGGTGCCCGACCTTCTTTCTGCAGCATGGTGACATAGTAACGCTGACGACGCTCAGGATTCTCCTGCCACCAGAGCCGCAAAGGCGACATGTCGTGGGTAGAGATAGTGGCGACGGAGCGATAGGGATTCGCCTCCAGATGGGCAAATTCAAAACCTTGCTGTTTAGGCATCTGTTGTATCTCCAAGGTAAGGATACGCAGTTGGTCGAGCACAGGCTCCACGCAGTCAGGCAGCATCCCGAGATCCTCCCCACAAATCAGTAGTCGGGAGTCCTTGAAGATAGCAGGTAACCGTTTGAGCGCCTGTTGTCCCCAGAACATCGAGTGCCGCTGATAGAAATAGTTATTATACAGCCGCAAGAAGGCATCCTTATCCTCATTACTCAATGCCTCATAAATCGGTTCGCTGAGTACACCGATACGGGGATGGTACATCTCCGGCTGGCGTGGATCCTCAACGAAGAGTACGTCACTAATCAGCCGCATCAGTCCGTCACGAATCCATAAGCTGCTCTCATCATGACGGTCAGCAAAATAAGCAGACACCTTCCGCTGGGTGTCATACTCCTCCTTCAAATCATATAGGTTATAAGCCTTGCGTACCAGGAAATTGTCACGCACATATTGGGCATGGATACCAAAGAGACGGTCAATGAGCCGGTCATTGACAAACGGTCTTGTATAGAGTTCCTTGCGGAAAGGAAGTCCAAAATACTCTATCTCTCCCACAGTCAGAGGCAATGCTGGTGAGAAATGTCCCAAGAGTCCATAGACGGCATTCTCAGGAATCTCCCAGATGCGGAAGAAGCCCAGTATGTGGTCGATGCGCAGAGCATCGAAGTACTGGCTCAGATGCTTCAGACGTTTCCTGAACCAGCCAATCAGTTCCTCACTTTCCCAATTATACGTAGGGAAGCCCCAGTTTTGTCCTTGTGAAGTAAAGGCATCAGGTGGAGCACCTGTCTGGCTGTCGGTATGGAAGAGTTCTGGATGCTCCTTCGTTTCCACACTCTCACGATTGACCCCTATAGGCAGGTCGCCTTTCAGGATGACACCTTTTGACCGGGCATAATCGGCTGCAGTCTTGAGCTGTGTATGAAGGAGATACTGGAGATAGTAAGTAAAAGCCTCATCCTCAGCCCTGTACGCTGCATAGGGTTTCAGCCACGCCTTGTTATCATGAACGAAATCCTTATATTCCTTAGAGGCAGTGACCGTTTTCTTTTGCTCTTCAAAGAGTTGCAGCAGATACTCCTGCTTGACACGATCCACCGCCTCATAGTCACTATACGGAAGGGCATTCAGTTCCTGTTGACGGCGACGGAACTGTGTCATGGTATGCTTCGACTTCAGGGTGCCTGCCGCCTCCAGGTCGATGTAATGCGGATGAAGGGCAAAGACGCTGATGATATTATAAGGATAGGAATCCTGCCAATGATGGCTGACGGTAGTGTCGTTGACGGGCAACAGCTGTATGACTCTCATGCCCGTCAGCACAGCCCAGTCGACCAACAGTTTGAGGTCGCCAAAGTCGCCCACGCCATAACTATGCTCACTACGCAGGGAGAACACAGGGACAGCAACACCGGCGGCACGCCATGTCTGTTCCTTCAAGCGCAGATGTTCACCATAAAGTACCAGTACTTGTCCGTCCACCATCTCCATGTCGCCAGTGGTACGATTGTCACCCTCCTCCCAAGCAACGAGAGCATGGGTCTCATCATCCACCACCACATACTTATACTCAATAGGAAACAGCATTCCCAAGGCGTTGACGGTCAGCATCCACTCATGTTGCCCAGCATATTCCATCCGAAGATAACGGGAGGTATTCCAACTGCCGATAGCAGGGTGACTGCCACAGATGGCGACAGCCTGACCTGGTTGCAACTGTGGAGCAGATACACGGAAGGTGATGGTACGGCGGAACAAGGGCAGGCGTAAAGCCTCCACATGCTCGTCAGTACGCCCATGAACCATCGTCAGATAAGCATTCGTATACAGATGATAAGGCAATGGCAAGTCACGCCACTGGTCTGGAAAGATATAGTCTTTAGAGGTATCGAAATAGTAGACACGTGACACCAAGTCCCACTCACGGCGCAGCACATTACCGTCAGCATCCTCTACCTGATAGATATAAACGATATGAGACAAAGGATGCTGACGCGACTCCAGGGCAGCGGTCTCCAATGTCCACAGTTCCCCATCCTCTGTCTGCATCAGCAGATTATATTGTTTGACAGTTCCGTCCTGACTATGGTATGCGATGCTGACATGCAGGTTCTCTCCCCAAGCAGTGCGGTACCGAATACTGAATTTTAACTTCATGATTGATAAACTTTTTGGCAAAGATACAAAAAAGTTTAGAGTTTAGAGTTTAGAGTTTAGAGTTTTTTGTAACTTTGCAGCGAAAAAAAACAAAAAGACATGAATATTCCCAATTCAAAGAAATATTTAATCCCTGCTGTCGTGGGATTTCTCTTAGCCATCGGACTGACCTGCTACTTCTTTTTCAGCTCGGTATCAACGCTAAAAGAGACACATTATTTATATATTGACGAGAACGACACACAGGACAGTGTAATAGCCAAGCTGAAACCCATTGCCTCTCCCACTGGTATGACAGGACTGCAAACCCTGTTCCGCCATGGAGATTATGCCGACCACATCAAGACCGGACGGTATGCTATCCAACCTGGCGAGGGTGCCGTCAAAATTTACCGGCATTTGAAGAGTGGTCAGCAAGAGAGTATGAGACTCACCATACCAGAGGTCCGTACAATGGATAGACTTGCCGCCATACTGGGTAAGAAACTGATGATTGACTCTGCAACGATAGCCTCAGCGCTCTACTCTCAGGAAATATGTTCGAAATACGGTTATGACACCTGTACCATTCCTGTTATGTTTGTGCCTAACACCTATGACATCTATTGGAATATAAGTCTTGATGGTCTTATGGAGAGAATGCAGAAAGAGCATGACCGCTTCTGGAACAGTGAGCGGACGGCAAAGGCGACCAAGCTGAACATGACTCCGAATGAGGTTACAACCCTTGCCTCTATCATTGACGAAGAGACTGCCAACACGGCAGAGAAACCGATGATAGCTGGTATGTATATCAACCGGTTGAGACAGAATATGCCTCTGCAGGCAGACCCCACCATCAAGTTCGCTTTAAAGGACTTCGCCTTGAAACGCATTTATAACAACATGCTAAGAATCAACAGTCCCTATAACACCTATAAGAATGAGGGACTGCCCCCGGGACCTATCAAGGTAGCTTCCATCAAGGGTATCGACGCAGTCTTAAATGCTGTTAACCACGATTATCTGTATATGTGTGCCAAAGAAGACTTCTCTGGGACTCATAACTTTGCCAAGACGTACGCAGAGCACTTGAAGAACGCAGCTAAATACACTAAGGCGCTTAATCAGAAAGGTATCAAATAAAAAAATGCTCCTTGCTTCACAGCGAGGGGCAATTTAATCGGTATTAGTCCTTTTTAAGGTAAAAAGATTGTATTCAGGATAACGCGGACAAAGGTACAGCCTTTTAAACATTCCTGCAAATATTTTCTTATGTTAAATAACATATTTTACAAGTAAAGGAAAAAAATCCAACCGAAATAGCAGGAATTGAAGAATTCTATGTAACTTTGCAAACAAAACAAAACGTATAACACATCATGACTGAAGAGAAAAGTTTGACTGAGAACGAGGAGAAGAGGACCGTGAGCACGGTTTCTCAGAGTCTCAGTTTTGTAGAGCAAATGGTGGAGGGTGACCTTGCCGCAGGTAAGAACGGAGGAAGAATACAGACTCGTTTTCCACCAGAGCCCAACGGTTATATACATATCGGACATGCCAAGGCGATTTGCATGGACTTCGGTGTTGCAGAGAATTATGGAGGCATCTGTAACCTCCGATTCGATGACACGAACCCTACCAAGGAGAATACTGAGTATGTGGAGAATATCATGAACGATATCAAGTGGCTCGGCTTCCATTGGGAGAATGTCTATTATGCCTCCGACTATTTCGATAAGTTGTGGGATTTTGCCATCTGGCTCATTGAGAAAGGAATGGCTTACGTAGATGAGCAGACTTCAGAACAGATTGCAGAACAGAAGGGTACTCCCACACAACCTGGCAGACCCAGTCCGTTCCGAGACCGCCCTATTGAGGAGAATTTGCGTCTGTTTCGTCAGATGAACACCCCTGAGGCTGTTGAGGGTTCCATGGTACTGCGTGCGAAACTCGACATGGCTAATCCCAACATGCACTTCCGTGATCCTATTATCTATCGTATCATCCAGATACCTCATCATCGTACAGGGACCAAGTGGCACTGCTACCCGATGTATGACTTCGCACATGGACAGAGCGACTACTTCGAGGGTGTCACCCACTCTATCTGTACCCTGGAGTTTGTACCTCACCGCCCACTGTATGACAAATTTGTGGATTTCCTGCAGGAAAAAGAGGGGCAAACCGCTTACCGCCCTCGCCAGATTGAGTTTAACCGTCTGAACCTCACGTATACCGTGATGTCCAAACGTAAGTTAAAGGCGTTGGTCGATGAAGGACTGGTTGACGGCTGGAGCGACCCCCGCATGCCAACCGTATGTGGAATGCGCCGTCGTGGTTATTCCGCTCAGAGTATTCGCAACTTCATCAAGTCCATCGGATACACCAAATTCGACGCATTGAATGACTATGCCTTGTTGGAGGCGGCTGTCCGTGATGACCTGAACAAGAAAGCGTGCCGTGTGTCCGCTGTATTGAATCCTGTCAAACTCATTATCACCAACTATCCCGAGGGGAAGACAGAGCAGATGGAAGCCATCAACAACCCGGAGAATGAGGCTGACGGAACACATACCATCACCTTTAGTCGCGAATTATGGATAGAGCGTGACGACTTCATGGAGGTTGCCGAGAAGAAATTCATGCGCTTGGCACCAGGCAAGGAGGTACGTCTGAAGAATGCCTATATCATCAAATGCGACGAGGAACATCCCTGTGATAAGGACGCAGAGGGGAACATCACAACGATTTATGCCACTTACGACCCAGAGACCCGCAGTGGACAACCTGGCGCAGACCGTAAGATCAAGGGAAAGACACTTCACTGGCTGAGTTGTCAGAATGCCGTGCCCGCCGAGGTACGCCTCTACGACCGCCTGTTCTCCGTAGAGAATCCCAGTGCCGATGAGCGTGATTTCCGTGAGTTACTCAATCCCGACTCATTGACAGTTTTGAAAAACTGCTATGTAGAGCAATACCTCACAGAGAAGAAACCTGGTGACTTCCTGCAATTCCAGCGTATTGGATACTTCACCCTCGATGAGTCATCCAAGGAAGACCACCTCATCTTCAACAAGACAGTCGGACTGAAAGACACATGGGCGAAGATAAATAAATAATGAAGAAAACTGGCGACGACTATTTTGACAGCGAGGAGTTCAGGAGCATTCTGAACAACTACGAAGAGTCTGCCAAGTCAGGACATTCCGTGTATATGGATGCCGATGACTTGGCAGATATTGCCGATTACTATCATTTCACGGGAGATGACTCACAGGCAAGTGAAGTGATTGAATACGCCTTGTCATTATATCCGAATGCCACTCTCCCCAATGTTTTCAAGGCACGTGAGGCACTGACCACTGGAGATATTGACTCCGCACGGGAATATATAGAACAGATTGAAAACAAAGACGACCTCGAATATCATTACATGCAAGCAGAACTGCTGATAGCACAAGACATGGTAGAGGAAGCCGACAACAATCTGCGACAATATCTAAAGACACTCCCTCCAGACGAATATCAGGATTTCATCATGGATGTCGCCAACATATATTTTGACTATGGTCTGAGCGGTAAAGCATACGAGTGGATGATGCGCTCCAAAGGAGACGACAGCAAAGACTTCAAGGAATTAATGGCACATACACTTTTCGGATTAGGGAAATACAAGGATAGTGAGCGCCTCTTCAATGAGCTGTTAGACAAAGACCCCTACTCTAAAAACTACTGGAACGCGCTGTCTAATGCCCAGTATATGAACGAAGACTTTAGCGGAGCCGTCACCAGCAGCGAGTATGCCATTGCCATTGACCCACAAGACCCCATATCAGTTATCAACAAGGCAAATGCCTTGATAAGACTGGGTAATTATGAGGAGGCAATCCACTATTATGACCGCTATGCAGAAATCGCGTCTCCCGATGAGTTCAGCCTCTTCAACAAAGGCGGATGCCTGTCCAACCTCAACAGACATGAGGAGGCACTCACCGTTCTCCAACAGGCATTGGAGATAAGTCCTCGCGACTCACAGTTACTCCCGCAAATCTATCAGGAACTTGCTTTCTGTTGCAGTAGCCTGAAACGCCTGGACGAGGCACTGCATTATATTGACGAGACAAGAACACTGGAATGTGACCACATTGAAATGCTGGTCCTGAAGGGGCATATCTTGCTGGAGAATGGACAGAACGAAAGGGCTGAGCAAGTATTCAAAAATGCAATCATACGTTCTAACAATGACCCGAATATCATCCTACGCATCATCGTGTCCTTATATGACAATAAATACGTGAAAGCTGCCTACGAGATGTTCCAGAAATTCTTCTCGATGGTGGTAAACGACCAGTTTGACCAAGGCTACTCATACATGGCACTCTGCTGCAATGATTTAGGGTACAAGGAGGAATTCCTGATGTACCTCCGACTTGCCGTTGAGCGCAATCCCAGTGAGGCACGATTAGTTCTGGGACATCTTTTCCCCGAGGATATGGCAGCAAAAGAATATTATCATTATATGTATCAAAAACTAAGAAAATGAATTTTATCTCCTCCCTACTCTCCAATCTCAACTATGGAACCATCCTGTTCCTGATGCTTCTTGAGAGCACAGTTGTTCCCGTACCCTCAGAGTTTGTGGTAACCCCCGCAGCCTATCATGCCGCAGGTGGAAACCTTGATGTGTTCCTGGTGATTCTTTTCGCTACTATTGGAGCAGACCTGGGGGCCTCTCTCAACTATGTGGTTGCCTATTATGTCGGCAGACCCGTCATCTACCGTTTTGCCAACAGCAAATGGGGCAAGATGTGTCTGCTGAACCAAGAGAAAGTAGAGAAGAGCGAAAAATATTTCGATGACCATGGTATTGTGGCGACACTGACGGGAAGACTGATTCCCGGCATCCGGCATCTCATCTCCATTCCCGCCGGTCTTGCCAAGATGAACTACTGGAAGTTCTTGCTTTACACAACGATTGGTGCTGGCGCATGGCATAGTATTTTAGCTGCCCTTGGCTGGTATCTCCATGCTATCGTACCAGAGGATCAACTCAATGACAAGATCAGCGAATATGCCGAGTATATCAAAATCATTATCTTGGCACTGGTGATAGCCGCCATCGTCTATTTTATCATTCACTCCTATTTGAAAAGAAAAAAGGAATAATATTCGTCCATATCGAATAATTTTTGTATTTTTGCCAAATAATTAAAGAAACTATCACTATGGCAAGAATCAACAACCATTTAGTCATTATGGCAGGAGGTGTTGGCAGCCGGTTCTGGCCCATGAGCACCGCCGAGCTTCCCAAGCAGTTTATTGATGTGCTGGGAATCGGGAAAACTCTTCTCCAATTGACCGTAGACCGATTTGACACGATTATTCCTCGTGAGAACGTATGGGTAGTAACCAACCAGAAATATGTGGATACCGTAGCAGAGCAGTTACCAGAGATTCCCCGTAATCATATTCTCTGTGAGCCTTGTCGCCGCAACACCGCACCGTGTATAGCATATGTCAGTTGGCGCATTAAATCATCTGACCCTAAAGCAAATATTGTGGTCTCCCCCAGTGACCATATTGTCATGAACACGGAAGAGTTTCGCCGTGTTATTACCGAGTGCATGGACTTCACCTATGACAGTGATGCTATTGTCACCTTAGGTATGAAACCTAACCGGCCTGAGACTGGCTATGGGTATATCCAAGCAGCATTATCAAGCAGCTCCCTTCGTAACAAGGGTATTTTCCGCGTTGACTCGTTTCGAGAGAAACCAGATTTGGAGACAGCAAAACAATATATCAGCAAGAATAATTATTTCTGGAATGCAGGAATCTTCATTTGGAACGTCTCTACCATTGTCAATGCCTTTCGTATCTATCAGCCCGCAATGGCAAAGACATTTGAGTCCCTATTGCCTATCTATGGCACAGACAAGGAACAGACGGAGATTGACCGCTTGTTCCCTGAATGTGAGAACATCTCTGTCGATTATGCCATTATGGAAAAGGCTGAGGAGATATTCGTCTGTCCTGCAGACTTTGGATGGAGTGACTTAGGCACATGGGGGTCTCTGCAGCAGAATATTAAGCCGGATTTATATGGCAATGCCTGCATTGGTCCTGATATCACCATGATAGAATCGAAAAACTGCATGGTGCATACGACGCAGGAAAAGAAAGTGGTTATCCAAGGACTCGACGGGTATATCGTTGCTGAAAAAAATGACACCCTGCTTATCTGTAAACTCTCTGAAGAACAGCGCATCAAGCAATTTAGTGGACAAGACAAATAATGCTGGATAAGAATAGTAAGATATACGTGGCAGGTCACCATGGACTGGTGGGCTCTGCCATCTGGAATAACCTATTACAAAGAGGATATTCCAATTTAGTGGGGCGAAGCCACAAGGAGTTGGACTTGACAGACCAAGTAGCCGTTAGGAAATTCTTCGATGAGGAACAACCCGACGCTGTAGTTCTTGCAGCAGCCTTTGTCGGCGGCATCATGGCTAATTCACTGTACCGTGCCGGCTTTATCATGATGAATATGAAGATACAGTGTAATGTCATCAGTGAGGCGTATGCCCATGGTGTCAAGAAGCTGCTTTTCCTCGGTTCTACCTGTATCTATCCGAAGAACGCTCCCCAGCCCATGCGGGAAGACTGCCTGTTGACCTCCCCGCTGGAATACACCAACGAGGAATATGCCATTGCGAAGATTGCCGGACTGAAGATGTGCGAGAGTTATAACCTGCAATACGGCACCAACTATATCGCTGTCATGCCCACTAACCTCTATGGTCCCAACGATAATTTCCATTTGGAGAACAGTCATGTCATGCCTGCCATGATGCGTAAGATATACCTTGCCAAACTCATCCATGATGGAGAGTGGGATAAAATCTCCATCGACTTGGACAAACGTCCAGTCGAAGGGGTTAATGGTGAAGGGTTAAGGGTTAAGGGTTCCTCAACTTTCAACTCTAAACTTTCCACTGACTCTAAACTCTCAACTCTAAACGAGAAAGCGCATTGAGCGTTCTGGCAAAATATGGCATATATAATAATAAGGTGGTACTATGGGGTACTGGAAAACCGTTTCGTGAATTCCTGTGGAGCGAGGACATGGCTGATGCCTCGGTACATGTGCTGCTGAATGTCAATTTCTCCGATATTATCGGTATCGAGAAATACAGCAGTGTTCACTATGGTGCCAGCACAGACGGTGCTGTTGACCGCAATCACTCTGCTGGTCGTGGTGGTGCCATCCCCTCTTTAGGAGAAATCCGCAACTGCCATATCAATGTGGGTACGGGTAAGGAATTGACCATCCGTGAACTCTCTGAGCTGGTTGTCAAGGCGGTCGGTTTTGAGGGAACGGTAGAGTTTGATGCCTCTAAGCCCGACGGTACCATGCGGAAACTCATCGATGTCTCTAAATTGCACTCCTTAGGATGGACTCACAAGGTCGAGATTGAGGAAGGTGTCAGAAAGCTGTTTGAATGGTACCGGCAGTCACTATGAAGACAATCAAGAATTTCCAAGATATCCAGTTGCTGGTCGCTAACTCACCAAAACGACTACGTATCGTTGCCGTCAACGCCACTGACGAGGCGACTCAGAATGCGCTGAAACTGGTGGAACACAGGCAAATAGCCGAGGTCATACACATGGATGACACTCTTCCAGAAAGAGCTGCCGAGAAAGCAGTAGCTCTCATACGCAGAGGTGATGCTGATGTCTTGATGAAAGGACTTATCAGCACCGACATTCTCTTACGTGCCATATTAAATAAAGTATCAGGACTGCTACCTGAAGGGCAGGTGTTAACACACCTCTCTGTAGCAGAGATACCGACCTATCCCAAACTACTTTTCTTCACTGATGTTGCTGTAATCCCCTATCCTACTCAGAAACAGCGTACAGAACAGGTGCGTTACGCGACACATATCTGCCATCGCATGGGAATAGAGGAGCCACGCATTGCACTCATCCATTGTGCAGAGCATGGCGGAAGACAGTTCCCATTTGTGGAAGGTTATCAAGATATCAAGCTTCTTGCCTCTGAAGGCGAGTTCGGGAAATGTATTGTCGACGGTCCTTTAGATGTAAAATCTGCCTGCTCATTAGAGGCACTGAAAGCGAAAGGCATCACGTCCCCCCTAAACGGCGAGGCAGATGTTCTCATCATGCCAGACATTGAGGCTGGTAACGCCTTCTACAAATCCATGACTCTCTTTGCCAATGCCCGTACGGCGGGGATTCTCTGTGGCACCATCTGCCCTGTCATCGTGCCCTCTCGCGGTGACTCTATAGAAGCGAAATACAACAGTATCCTATTTGCCCTTGCATGCCTATGAAAATTCTTGTCATCAATCCAGGCTCGACTTCCACTAAAATGGCGGTCTACGAAGACGAGAAGCCTGTTCTGCTACGTAACATCACCCATACAGCAGAGGAACTGGCTCCCTTTGGAGCCATCACTGAACAACAGGATTTCCGTCGTCAGTTGATATTAGACGAACTCCAGCAGGCAAATATTCCTTTGGAGTTTGATGCTGTCATTGGACGAGGGGGATTGGTGAAACCCATTGCAGGTGGTGTATATGAGATAGACGAGCAGATGGTGAACGACACTTTACACGGCTGTGTCATGCATAACCACGCCTGCAACCTGGGCTGTTTAATTGCCCATGAGATTGCTGCGACAATAGGTGGCTGTAGGGCATTCATCGCTGATCCAGGTGTAGTGGATGAGTTATCCCCATTGGCACGCATCAGCGGCAGTCCCCTCATGCCCCGTATATGCATTTGGCATGCCCTTAATCAGCGAGCCATTGCCCGTCGATATGCACGTGGCATCGGAAAGGAATACGAGGATCTCAATTTGATCATTTGTCATCTGGGAGGGGGTATCTCCGTGGCAGCTCATCAGCATGGTCGCGCCATAGATGCCAATAACGCCTTGGACGGAGAAGGTCCTTTCTCACCAGAGCGCGCAGGTTCCCTACCTGCAGTAGACCTTATTCGCCTTTGCTTTAGTGGAAAATATACAGAGAAGCAACTTCTGAAGAGGATAGCTGGACAGGCGGGACTGACCGCCCATCTGGGTACAAATAACATGCGGGAAATTCTGGAACGCATTCAACAGGGTGATGAGCATGCCCAGCTGATTGTTGATGCCATGATATATCATACGGCAAAACAAATAGCAGCCGAAGGGGCTGTTCTATGCGGTCAGATTGATGCCATTTTGCTAACAGGAGGAATGGCGCACTCAGACTATATTGTCAATGAGCTCCGGAAGCGCATCGACTTCCTTGCCCCTGTCTATATTTTCCCTGGTGAGAATGAAATGCAAGCGCTTGCCCTGAATGCATTAGCTGTATTGCAGGGCAAGCGCAAGGTAAATACTTATTCCAATTAGAATCACTTATTTTGCATACAGAGCAACGATAGTCTCGTACTTCTCCTGCTTACCAGAGGTCTGTTTAGGCTCACCCACCTTCTTACCATACTCGTAAGCCTGCTCCAGTGTCAGTTTGCCGTCCTCAAAGTCTTTTCCGACACCATTATCAAAGCTTGCATAGCGCGCCTTCTTCATGGCAGGAAGCTCACTTTCCTCCAGAATAGCAGCAGCATTCTCCAGTGCACGTGCCATGGCATCCATACCACTGATGTGAGCAATGAAGAGATCCTCAAGGTCTGTTGAGTTACGACGAATCTTCGCATCGAAGTTAGTACCACCGTTACCCAGGCCACCATTACGGATTATTTCCAGCATTGCCTGTGTCAACTCATAATTGTCAATGGGGAACTGGTCTGTATCCCATCCGTTCTGTGCATCACCGCGATTAGCATCGATAGACCCCAGCATACCAGCATCAACAGCACAAGCGAGCTCATGCTCGAAAGTATGACCAGCAAGTGTCGCATGGTTCACCTCAATATTCACTTTGAAATCCTTGTCAAGGTTATGAGCTTTCAGGAAGCCGATGACGGTCTCAGTATCGACATCATACTGGTGCTTAGAAGGCTCCATGGGCTTCGGCTCTATCAGGAAGGTACCCTTGAATCCTTTGCTGCGAGCATAGTCACGAGCCATTGTCAACATAGTAGCCATGTGTTCCTTCTCACGCTTCTGATCAGTGTTCAGCAGACTCATATAACCCTCACGTCCACCCCAGAACACATAGTTCTGACCACCAAGTTTGATGGTAGCGTCAATCGCATTCTTAATCTGGACAATAGCACGAGCAACCACATCAAAATCAGGATTGGTAGAAGCACCATTAGCATAGCGCTTATTACCAAACACGTTGGCTGTTCCCCACAGGTTCTTGATATTAGGATACTGCTTCATCTTCTCGAGCGCATAGTCTGTGATAGCCTTCATACGAGCCTCATACTCCTCCACGTCAGCCCCCTCTTCAACAAGGTCTACGTCGTGGAAGCAGAAATACTCGATGCCCAGTTTATCCATAATCTCAAAACCAGCATCCATCTTATCTTTGGCACGCTGAACAGCATCAGCAGCCTTGTCCCACTCATAAGAACGTGTCTGACCACCGAACTGATCTGCACTAGCGCCACCCAGTGTATGCCACCAAGCCATCGCAAACTTCAGCCAATCCTTCATTTTCTTTCCCATGACCACTTTCTCGGGATCATAATAGTGGAAAGCCATAACGTTTTTACTATCCTTTCCTTCAAAAGGAATTTTACTAGTAAAAGGGAAATACTCTTTTGCCATAATTTCTTTAATTTAATTTTTCGTTATTTTGACATTTCGATATTTCGACATCATGACAGCTTCTTTTGGAGCGTCTCTTTCCAAGCAGCATAGGCAGAAAGATAGGCATCACGATTAGCCTCATCAGGCTCAATCACCTGGAGCTTATCCAACGTGGCAAATGCCTCATTATTATCTTTATAGATACCTGCTCCCATACCTGCCCCCTTGGCTGCACCGACAGATCCGTCCGTGTCATACAGTTCAATAGTGGCTCCACTGACGCCCGCCAATGTATCACGGAACAAGGGACTTAGGAACATATTTGCCTTTCCTGCGTGAATCTTTTGAATATTCATGCCCATCTGCTGCATAATTTCCATACCATAACAGAAAGAGAACACGATACCTTCTTGGGCTGCACGGACCAGATGTGCCTTGTTATGCTTATTGAAGTTCACTCCATTAATAGAGCAACCAATCTCCTTATTCTCCAAGACACGCTCAGCACCATTACCAAACGGAATGATTGTAACACCTTCACTGCCAATGGGCACTGTTGCGGCAAGGTCGTTCATAGCTGCATAACTGATATCCGGTGTGATATTGCGATGAACCCAAGCATTCAAGATACCCGTACCATTGACACAAAGCAATACACCCAATCGCGTCTGGTCAGCACTATGGTTCACATGCGCAAAAGTATTGACGCGACTCTGCTTATCATAGTTCACCTCACCCAATACGCCATAGACCACGCCTGAGGTTCCTGCAGTAGCAGCAATTTCGCCAGGATTCAGCACATTCAGTGACAAAGCGTTGTTGGGCTGGTCACCACCTCTATATGAAATAGGAGTACCCGCTTTCAATCCCAATTCGGCTGCAGCTGCGGCACTTACCTCACTCTGTATGCCGAATGTTGGTACAATATCAGCAATCAATGACTGATCAAAGCCAAAGTACTTCATCAGGAACCCAGCAACCTCATTGTTCTTGAAATCCCAGAACATACCCTCCGACAGACCGCTAACCGTTGTGTTTGCTACACCAGAGAGACGCATGGCGATATAGTCACCAGGCAACATAATCTTATAAATCTTATTAAAAATCTCCGGCTCATTTTCCTTGACCCATGCAAGCTTCGCTGCGGTAAAATTACCTGGAGAGTTCAACAAATGAGCCAGACACTGGTCTGCGCCCAAATCCTTGAAAGCCTTTTCGCCATAGGGAACAGCACGAGAGTCACACCAGATAATAGAAGGGCGCAAAGCATTCAAGTCTCTGTCCACACAAACAAGACCGTGCATCTGATAAGAAATACCAATCGCCTTGATCTCCTCTCCAGTAGCTCCAGCCTCGGTCATGATTTTCTGAAGACTTAGCTTCATATTGTTCCACCACATCTGAGGATCTTGCTCAGCCCATCCGGCTTTGACAGCCATAATAGGCGCCTCTTTCTCTGGATAAAAAGCAGCAGCAACACATTTACCTGTGTCTGCATTTACCAATGATGTCTTGACAGATGAGCTGCCGACATCAATACCTAATAAGAATCTATTTGCCATAATTATAAAAATCTTTATATTATAAATACGTTTTAGACCCCAAATTTCCCTAAATTATTTCTAAATAACAACTTTTTTCCTTATTTTTCGCATTTTTTTATCTTTATTTGACTACAATTAAAAATATTTTTTTACCTTTGCACATTAGAATATCATAACCGAGAACTAAGTTTTATTCATATATGAAGAAAAAAATACTAATACTTGACGACAAGGAGACCATTGCAAAGGTGCTCTCCATCTACCTGATGAGTGACTATGATGTTCAGTGGTTGCCTGATGGTCTGCAGGGTGTGAAATGGCTTCAGGCAGGTAACACTCCTGACTTGATCATCTCCGACATCCGCATGCCTGGAATGCGCGGTGATGACTTTTTGGAGTGGATCAAGCAGAACGAGCTATTCCGCCACATCCCCGTCATCATGCTTTCCAGTGAGGATTCCACCAGTGAGCGTATCCGCCTGCTGGAGATTGGTGCTGTCGACTATATTGTCAAGCCATTTAATCCCATGGAATTAAAAATCCGTGTCAAGAAGATTCTTCCCAATTAATATACATATTTATATATTATGATAGGTGTTGTTTACTTAGGTAACAATCCAAAGACACAAGAAAGGCTCAAATATATTCCAGGACAATTAGTCCGAATGACAAATGCCTATAAGGATGCTGCTCAGGTGTGTACCCCGCATGTATCCAATGAGCATTTTATCGTTTTCTTTGAGCGTAATGTGCGTAGTGAGGATATCACTGCGATCACCTATCTGCGCAAGAAGTGCCGTAACGTCTATATCATCCTGTTGACCGATAACATGACGAAGGAGGAGCGTGATGTTTACATGAAATGCGGTGTCAACGACACCATCAACAAGGATGCTTCCGTAACGGCATTAAACAAGAAGATCCAGTTTATCTCCGACCGTGAGAACATCCTGTTTGACGACGAGGCTCCCAAATACAAGATTCTGAAATTCAAGATTCCCGTATGGAAGCGTCTCTTCGACATATTCTTCTCCGGACTTGCCATTATTATTCTCTCTCCGATATTCATCCTGACGGCTATTGCCATCAAGTTGGAGAGTAAAGGTCCGGTCCTGTTCAAGTCAAAACGCGTAGGTACCAACTACACCATTTTCGATTTCCTGAAATTCCGCAGCATGTATACGGATGCGGAAGAGCGTTTGAAGGATTTGAGCAAGACGAACAATCAGTATGCCGAGAAGGAAGAGGAGGATGATCATAAGACTATTACCGCTCCTCTTGGTGAAGAGGCTGAGCAAGACATGCTGGATATGGGTATGGAGTCGGAGATGATGATCAGCGACGAGGAAATCATGTTGATTGGTGACGACTTTGTCGTGGCTGAGAGCGACTTCAACAAGCAGAAGGAAGAAGAGATCAACAATGCCTTTGTGAAGATTGAGAACGACCCGCGTATCACCAAGGTGGGACGTTTCATTCGTAAATACAGCATAGACGAGCTTCCACAGCTCTTCAACATTCTCAAAGGCGACATGTCAGTTGTCGGCAACCGTCCTCTCCCACTCTACGAGGCAGAGAAGTTAACTGCCGACACCAGTATTGACCGCTTCATGGCTCCAGCCGGACTCACTGGTCTTTGGCAGGTAGAGGAGCGTGGCAAGGGCGGCAACATGTCTGCAGAGGAGCGTAAGCAGCTGGATATCACCTACGGACAGACCTACAATTTCATGCTGGACATGAAGATTATCTTCCGTACTCTCTTTGCCTTTGTACAGAAAGAAAACGTATAAGTATAATAATAAGGTTTAACCTCATATTAGAAAAATGAACAAAAAAAGACATTTGCTACTTCTGATTGCTGCGATAGGCTTAAGTGCTACGACCTATGCCCAGTCGTTAGATGAAAGTGGTATCAGTGCGGGATTTTTTGATTCTAGTGATGAAAGCACACTGAATTTCTCAACTTTCCACCTGCCGCCTTTGTCGGTATTGTTTGAGAATGCCAAGCAGAATCCACAAATTCTCTCTCTGGAAAAGACTGAACAATTAGTAAAAGCAGAAATTGCGAAACAAAAACGTCATATCTTCTCTTATGTCCATGCCCATGCCAGTTACAGCTATGGCAAATCAGATGTATATGGGCAGATGACGAATAACCAAACAGGCACCATGAATTTTGTACCTATTTTCGAATCTAAAAACGGGACTGAGCAGGCATATTGGAATGTGGGTGTTAATATAAATCTTCCTCTGGAAGATATTCTCGACTACGCACCTGCTATTAAGCGTAAACGGCTAGAATCAGAAAAAGCAAAACTGGAAAAAGACAGGCAATTTGACGAATTAAAACTCCGTATAAGCACATTATATGCTAAAATCACCAATAACTTGGTAACTCTGAAAACCGCAAGTGAAGGTGCTGCTGCTTATCAGGGTGCAGGTGCTTTGAATCAAGAGGATTTCCACCAAGGAAATATGGATATTGAAAGTTTTGCATGGACAAAATTGCATGAACTTGGCGTTGTTCAACAATATCAAGCCATGCAGACAGAAATCATTTCGGACATACTCACTTTGGAGATTCTTTCTCGAACCCCAATTATCACCAATGCAACCACAGAAGTAACCTTGGATGGAACCATACATAAATCAGAGAAACAAATCCGTCGAGAAAACAAAGCATTGGAAAAACGCATAGCAAAAGAAGTCAAAGCAGACGAGAAACGCTATCAACAATTAGAAAGAGCTGAAAGAATTGCGAAGAACAAAGCAGCTTTGAATGAAGCTAGAGATGCTGCAAAATCACCTAAAGCAGCACGAGCATACGAGAAGAGTAACAGAAAACGTTAAATCAGAAGACTATGGATTTATTTAGATATATCGTCAGATTTTTATATAAGATTCGTTGGTATTTGGTTATTTTACCACTGATTGCCTTAATTGTCGCTTGGTTCTTGACCCGCAATATGGAGCGTATCTACGATACCAACACCACCATTTATACGGGTATGATTACGGCATATAATATCGAAGGGACTATTGGTGTTGCTGGCGGAAACTCACAGGCCAACATCACCAACTTGATGCTGATTATCACGACGGAAAACACGATTCGTGAGGTTTCTCTGCGTTTGTTTGCCCGCTGCATGATGTATGGTAATCCAAACAAGGACAACAACTATATTTCTGCCGAGCATTTCCGCCAATTGAATGCCACTGTACCTGCAGATGTCAAGGCACTCATTAATCATAACAGTGAATCCGCAACTTATGCCAACCTAAAAGCATACGAAAAGCCCAATCAGGCAAACTACCTATTTGGTCTGTTAAATTACCATCCCTATTTTGGCATTAACAATATTACTGCCAATCTTAAGGTTATGCAATTACAAGGTAGTGACATTATAGACATCGGTTATTCCGCGAATGATGCCGGTGTCGCTTATAATACCTTGGATATTCTCAATGAAGTCTTTGCTCGCCACTATCAACAAATTAGATTTGGTGAAACAAACAATGTCATCAAGTTCTTTGAGCGTGAGGTGGCTCGTCTCTATCGTATTTTGACAGGTGCCGAGGATGACCTCATTCGTTATAACATTTCTAAACGAATCATCAACTACGGTGAGCAAACAAAGCAATTGGCTGGTTTGGAAGCACAACAACAGAATTTCCGAAATCAACAATTGATGGATTATACTACCTCCAAAGCGTTGATGGACTATCTGGAGCGCCAATTAGGCGATCGCGCCCGTGTCATCCGTGCCAACAAACAGTTTACAGATAAGATTAAGGACATTTCACGTTTACAGTCTCGTATTTCTAATCTTCGTTTGATGGCTGGTGAAGGTGGTGACCTCAACAACGAGGCACAAGAGGAAATGTCAAAGGCACAAAGAGAATTACAGGCAACCACTAATAGTGTGAAAGATTTGACCCTCGAGATTGAAGCGGGGACCTATAGTACTGAGACAGGTGTCAAAGCTAGCACCATGATTAGTAAATGGTTGGAGCAAATGTTACTGATGGAAAAAGCACGTGCAGAGATGTCTGCTACAGACATCATGCAACAAAATCTGGATCGCCAATATCTTTTCTACTCTCCAATTGGTGCCACTTTGGATCGAAAGGCACGGCATATTGGTTTTGTAGAAGGCAACTATATGGAAATGTTAAGAGCACTGAATGCGGCTCGTCTGCGTCAGAAAAACCTTCAGATGTCCACAGCAAGCCTCCGTGTACTCAATCCTCCGATGTTCCCATTGAATGCTCAACCTACCAACCGTCTGATGATTTTGTTGGGAGCATTCCTGTTAACCTTTATGTTGACGGCTTTATGGTTCTTTATCATCGAGTTGCTCGACCGCACCCTGCGTGACCGCATGCGCTCTGAACGTATCACCAAGATACCCGTCATGGGCTGCTATCCCAAGGAGAGCAACCTGCGCTATCGCCGCTTTAACAAGACAATAGCTGACATGTCACTCCGTCAGTTAAGCAAGGCACTATTGCCAAAATTTAAGGAAGGACAGCAGAACGTATTGAATCTCATCTCTACCGACTCTGGCAATGGTAAGAGTTTCCTTGCACAAGAGTTGGAGAACTACTGGATATCCATCGGTCTGCAGGTTCGTCGTCTGACCTACGATGAAGACTTCCTTGCCGAAGATAGTAAGTTTATCATGGCGAATGGTATCAAGGATTTGTGCCCAGACATCCTGCCTGAAGAGATTGCCATCATCGAATATCCTAATTTGGACGAGAACTCCATCTCCCCCGCCCTGTTGAATATGGCAACAGTCAATCTGATGGTCACCCGTGCCAACCGCACATGGAAGGATGTCGATCAGAAAGCATTAAAGGAAGTCGAGGCGATGCTGGATGAAGAGCATAAGAATACTCTCTTTATGTATTTGACAGAAGCAAGCCGCTATGCGGTAGAGGAATTCGTCGGTCAGTTGCCACCTTACACGAAGTTCAACAATTTCGTATACCGCATGTCCCAGTTAGGTCTGACGGCAACAGAAAACAACCATGCCAAGTAATGATAAAGGATTTTGCAACATATAAGCAAGAAACTGGAGGAAGAGCATTATTGCTCTTTCTCTTGTTTGGTCTTGCCATATACGAATTCATTACCGCTGGTTTCAGTGCTTTTGCCATTGTATGCAGTTCTCCAATTCTATTTGTTTTTGCCTTTTTTGCGTTTAAATATAGAATGTTTACATTCTGGACATTGCTTATAGCCAATTCCTTTGTGATGTTTTTTAGCATGCAAGGAATGCTGCCTAGCGGCATTCCTGCATCACTATATAATGAATTATTAGAAATAATTTTATTAAGTATCGCAATAGTAGATGCCCGCAGAACACCTTGCTTTGAAAGATCCGCAAATATTATGCTTTATGCTCTCATTATGTGGTGTGGATTTTGTATATTAGAGATTTTAAATGACACATGTAATTTAGGAATCAATATGGGAGCTTGGTATCAAGGAGCACGAATAATGGCATTCCAACTGATGTATGCATTCTTAGTTTATACAATATATATTGACAACACCAAGGTGCTTACGCAATATCTCTATTTTTGGGTCGCATTGTCACTATTCTCATGTTTCTGGGTATGGAAACAAAAAAATTTAGGATTCACACCTTCAGAAAATGCGTGGATTCACGGACCTGGATCAAGAACACATATCCTTCAAGGTGGAACACTCATTCGATTTTTCTCTAATTATACGGATGCTGCAAGTTTCGGAACAGGAATGGCATCGACTGCGGTCGCATTTTTTATCTTTGGATTAACTAGTAAAATCAAAAAACATCGTATCATATTTCTTATAACCGCATTAGCTTGTACCTGGGCAATGTTCCAATCTGGTACCCGTACGGCTATGGCATGTTTGATTCTTGGAATTACTGCGTACGTTTTTCTATCAAAATCAATAAAGATGGCCGCTATTGTATCTGTGATTTTTGGTTTTTTCTTTATTATACTAGCATTTACAAACATTGGACAAGGCAATCAACAGATACGGCGTATGCGTTCGGTCTTCAACAGGAATGATGCTTCTGCGGGAGTACGTGACATTAATCAGGAAGCTATGAAGAAATACATGAAAGATGCACCATGGGGTATTGGAATTGGTATGGATAGAGATGACGTTCCTTCCAATAATAAATATGCAGTAATGTCAATTGTTCCACCTGATTCTGAATATGTCAATATTTGGATTCGAACAGGTGTTATTGGCATCACTCTATTTATAACAACAATGCTCATGATGTTAGGTGGGGCATGTTATATTGTATTATTTAAACTAAAGAATCATTCTTTACGAGGGATCGGAGCTGGTTTTTGTTGTGCGTTTATCTCTATGCAACTAGGTGGATATGGAAACCAAGTCTTGATGCAGTTCCCTAACTGTTTACTGTTCTATGGGGGACTGAGTATTGTATATACCCTGCCTTTCATAGAAAAGGAGTGGATTGAGTTTGAGACTAAAGAATTAGCCATCCAGGAAGAAAGAGAACGCTTGAAATTGGAGAAAAAGAAGGCATCGAGAGTGTAATAAAGAATTGAAAGATTGAATAATTGAAAAATTGAAGAGTTGGAAGTTGAAAAAGTATTATCCATCATTACCATCAATTACAACGGGTTAAAAGACACCTGTGAATTGATAGAGTCATTACCTGCTAATGACAAGTCATTAGAGATGATTGTAGTGGATAATGCCTCCACACAGGATGAAGCTTCCGAAATAGAAAGACGCTTTCCCCATGTGACGGTTATCAGGAGTGAACGTAATCTCGGTTTTGCTGGAGGCAATAACCTTGGTATAAAGGCTGCTCATGGGAAATATCTCTTTTTCTTAAATAACGATACCTTATTAGAGGTTAGAGGTAAGAGGTTAGAGGTAAGAGATTTGATTCTGCCATTGATTAATCGACTGGAAAATGACGATAAAATCGGTATGGTCTGTCCCAAAATACGATTTACATGGGGAAATCAGCCTATCCAATATGCAGGCTATACTCCCCTATCCTCTATCACGCTCCGCAATAAATCTATCGGTTGTGGAGAAGAGGATCACGGACAATATGACATGCCTCATCCTACGCCTTATGCACATGGTGCCGCTATGCTGGTGAAGCGAGAGGTGATTGAAAAAGTTGGCATGATGCCAGAATGTTATTTCCTTTATTATGAGGAACTTGACTGGTCGGTGATGATTCGAAAAGCTGGTTATGATATCTGGTATGATCCTGCCTTCACAGTTTTTCATAAAGAGAGTCAGACGACAGGAAAAGCATCTCCTCTCAAGACTTTCTATACCACCCGCAACCGCCTGCTTTTTGCCCAACGTAACATTCAAGGAGCCTCTAAATACCTAACCTATGCTTATCTGGTAAGCGTAGTAGCTATACGGGATATGGTAAAATATACCTTCACAGGCAAAACTGACTTAGCAGTTGCAGTCATCAAAGGAATCTGGAATTTTATAAAACAATAAAGATATGGAGTTTTGGAAAATATTATATACATTTGACGGAGTGTTGTTTATCTTTACAGCATTAACTGTACTATACATGCTGTTTTTTACTATCACCTCCATGATGGCACATCAGGGAGCATTACCCAAGACCAATCATCAGAACCGGTTTATTGTCTTAATTCCAGCCTTTAAGAACAAAAAGGTAATTCAGACTGTGAAATCTGTTTTAGGACAGACCTATCCACAACGCCAATTTGACATTTCTGTCGTCTCAGATCAGAACGAAGAGATGACCAACATGCGCCTTGCCCAGGAACCCATTACGTTACTGACACCCAAATTTGAGAAAAGTACGAAAGCCATGGCATTGCAACTTGCCATCAACAATCTTCCACAATTTAAAATATATGATATTGTCGTTATCTTAGATGCTGGAGATTTGGTGGAACCGGAATTTCTTGAGAATCTGAATGCTGCTTACGAGTCTGCGGGAACCAAGGCGATACAGACCCACATTCTGTCCCGTAATCGGGACACGACAGCTGCACGCATGGGGGCTATCTTTGAGGAAATCAACAACTCCATTTTCCGTCGCGGACATATCGCAGTTGGTCTGTC